>OHEL01000472.1_pt1 | contig 24951 bp, 18 predicted proteins | sample 1567251 | NCBI WGS metagenome assembly OHEL01 (sample SAMEA3879601, study PRJEB24766) | human gut metagenome | biome: human-associated habitat; feature: feces | place: USA | collected 1985/1987
ATGTAGAAGGAAATGTGATTTTTACTGCTGGCGATGGACAAAAAATAATGTCTGTAGGAGACAACATGATTTTAGTTTATGAAGAAGCAGTAGGATTTGAAAACGCAGAAGCAAGAATAGGAGTAGTAACATTTGATGGTGAATGGATATATCCGATGACAAGTGACAACTTAATGATTAATGATGAAAAAACGAAATGGCGGTATTTTTACTGTTGGAGATATGCCGGAGAAGGGTGCTTCATGGCAGATAATGATCAATACTCTGCATCAGGCGGTATGGTTATGAATTATTATGAAACAGTTATTTTTGATGTGTATAACAAGACAAGTTCAATATATGACGGAAAATTGGTTACTGGATTTGAGAATGGTGTGGCATTAGTTAGAAACGGATATGCTTTTGTTGATCATTTGGGAAATGTTGTAAAAGAAATGGATGATGGTAATGATGCGTTAGGAGATGGTTTATATTATTGTAATAATCAAAGAACCTTATGGAATTATACAGGAGAAATAAATAAAGACTACAGCCAATATAAAAATGTACGTATAACTGGTTTTCATAAGGGTTATGGTTATTTTGAAGCTACCGGTGCAGATGAAAAAAGGTATTTTACTATTATAGATTCAAATGGCGATTTTTTGTTTGATCCAATTATAAAGGAACGTACATATTCTAACAAACCAAATGGTTTTTATGGCGATTTTTATAACGATGAATTTGTAACCGATCAAAGATCGTTTGACATATCTGGAAATATGATTTATGATTTCGAAATTGGAGAAGGTGATATAACTAGCTGCAGAGAAGGGATTGTTATTATTGGAGAACGATATATGACAACACACGGAGAATTAATTGAACCAATGGTTCCAGAAAATTAATGTAAAATTTTCTCTAGATTCTGTTAAAATAGTAATTAGGTAATGATTTAATTAGTATTTGAAAAAAGATATATTGTCTTGTATTTGGTCGGAAGTTAAGGGGCTGTCGCACTAACGTGCGGCAGCTCCTTTCATATCCCCAAAAGGGAAAAGTTTTCAAACATATAGACATGAGAAAATACGAAGTGCTATAATGAAAATTGTGTTTTTATTCATGACAATAAAATGCTCGCAGAGCGTGCATTCTCATTCTATTGTAATCAGCACGGGCTTTAAGCGGGAAAATGGGGAAGCAGACACATGAAAAACAGAAAATATGATCTGGCTGCGTTTATGATGGCTGTGCTTGTCGGCGCGGCTGCTTTGTTTGGATGCGGTGAGCCTTCAGGAGCGGTATCCAAAGAAGAGCCGCTTACCGTATATCTTTGGGAAAATTCTTTGATCAAAAATCTGGTACCTTATATTCATGAACAGCTTCCGGATCAAGACATAGAGTTTATCGTTGGTAACAATGATACCGATTTATATAGTTATATGGAAGAACATGGCGAGCTGCCGGATGTGATAACGGTGCGGCGGTTCTCCGGAACAGATGCACAGGATTTACAGCCGTATCTTATGGATTTTTGCGGTTATGATGTTGTTTCCAGGTATTATTCCTATGCATTGCAATATTATAAAAATTCTGACAATGAAATTCAATGGCTGCCTGTCTGTGGTCTGCCGCAGACGATCATTGCCAATAAGACACTGTTTGATCAGTATGGTATAAAAATCCCGTCAAATTATCAGGAATATGCAGAGGCCTGCCAGCAATTTTATGAGAATGGAATCAAACCCTATTCCCTGGATCTTGCAGAAGACTGGTCTGCCCATGAAGTGATTCAGGCGGGTGCCATTGGGGAATTCACAAGTCTGGATGGAATTGAATGGCGAAGCGGCGCAGAAACCTCATCGAGGGAAGTAAAATTTGACGATGGATTATGGAAACGTATTTTTTCAGAAACCAGCAGGTTTTTAAAAGACTCTCATTTGGGGAAAGACGATATTCTTGTTAATGCGGATATTGCATACCAGACCTTTGTAGAAGGAAAAGCAGCAATGTTCCACGGATATCCGGCACTTATGCAGCAGCTGCAGACACAGATGGACGCGCAGCTGATCTGCATTCCTTATTTTTCCCAGACCTCAGAGGAAGCCTTTGTGTATATGACTCCGTCTTTAAATATTGCATTCAATAAAGACCTGGAAAAAGATCAGGAAAAGCTGGAGACTGCATTGGATGTGCTGGATTGCATGATCTCAGAAGAGGGACAAAGGCTGATCGCCAATGGAAGATGTGTGATCTCATTGAATACAAATGTTCCGACGATGATGCAGGATATATCCGGTCTGGAAGATGAAATGAAAAGTAATTCCATTTATATCCGATATTCTGCTCAAAAATCCTTTTCTGCCAGTCTGGAAGCTATTCATGGTTTGTTGTCAGGCGAGATGGATGAAGCCCAGGCATATGATGCTTTCCGCAGTGCAATGAACGCGGAGGATACAGAAGAAAAGGCAGTGGTAAATTTTGACCGGGAGTATTCCATAGCACTGAATGATAAAAATGGCCGTGATGCGGCATCCTCTGTTTTAACTACGGTCCGAGTTGAAAACAATGCACAGCTGGCTATTGCACCATATTATTATTTCACCGCTTCTATTTATAGGGGAGAATGTACCAGCAGTCGCGTTGCTCTGATGACAGCAAAGAGCTCAGACACCTCTCTGTATTTTGCAAAAATAAACGGGGAACAGGTTTGGAAGCTTGTAGAGAATTATCTGGATCCTACAGAGGATGAATTTTCTATAACAAATAAATACGAATTGCCCATTCTGTCCGGGATGAAAATAACCGTCCAAAAGGAAGAAAACGGATTTTTGTTAAAAGATATCGCGGTAGATCAGGAAAAAATAGACAAAGAAAAGGAATATTCCATTCTTCTTACAGATGATACAAGATCTATTCTGGAAAAAACAACTCCGGGATGTAGGATAAAACGGCTTCCGGATATGACGTTATCCAGTGCGTGGACTGCATTTATGGAAAAAGGACAGCAGCCGTTGGCACCGGAGGATTACATAGAGGTTGAAAAATAAAGTGCAGATGGAACAAGCAGCAGTGAAAAGAAAAAAAGTAATCGTTCCGTTCCTGATAGGGCTTCTCCTTCTTTCAAGCATAGTCTTTATAAAGCATCTTATGAACAGGATGAACAGCTATATCGAGAAAAACGGAAAAATGAGTATGGGAGCTGTTGTGGAACAAATGCAGCAGACCTATGAACTTCAGACAAATGGATACTATAGCCAGCTGCATTTGGTGGAAGGCTATCTGCTTCAGAAAAAGGAACTGTCCCTGGAAACAGAAGAAAACCGTAATTTTTTTGAGGCGTGGGAAAGGGAATCGGAAAGTACACTCCTGTTTCTTCAGGAAAATGGTAAGGCAATCACTGCAGACGGAACGAAAATGCGGATTGATATTCCAAGTAAGCTTCTGTTGGATTTAAGGAACGGACATAATATTGCAAAACTGGTTGCCTGGAATCATGAAGAAATACAAAACGGTGCTTATTTGGTTGCGATTCCATGTCAGCCATATCGCATTGATGGAAAAACGTATACCGCAATTGGAACGGCATATAATCATGCAAAATTAGATTCTATGCTAAAGCTTAAGGGATATCATGGAAATGCCTATCTGTTTCTGTTGGATAACGAGGGAAACATTACATATACGAATCAGAGTAAAGATGTATTTTTCCGGAATTATTCTCTGTTAAAACACTTAAGGAAGAACCAGGCTATCACAGAAGGTGAGGCAGAAACACTTCAAAAAAGACTTGCAGCCAGAGAACAGGGAGTAGAGCTTTTGGGTGGAAAATCGCCCTATTATCTGGGCTACTGTCCGATAGAAAGCAACCATTCCATGTTGATCTGTATTGTGGCAAAAGGTGTTGTCGATAATACCCTGACAGAGTATCAGAAAGCGGTATCATTTACAACAATGTTTATGGTAGGCTTTATCATTTTACTCTTTGCCGGATTATTTTACAGTGTTTCCAGACTCAGTATCGCAGATCAAAAAGCAAAATATGAAAAAAGAAATAATGAACTTCAAATACAGGCGATGAAGGAATTGGAAGCATCGAATCAGAATCTGAAAGAGGCAAAGAATATTGCAACAGAAGCTTTACAGACAGCGGAAAATGCAAATAAGGCGAAAACAGATTTTCTGTCCAATGTGTCCCATGACATCCGCACACCCATGAATGCAATTGTTGGTATTACAGCTTTGATCCGACATAATGCAGGGGATAAGGTCAAGGTATTGGAGTATGTAGATAAAATTGATATATCCGCGCAGCACCTGTTAGGGATCATTAACAATGTTTTGGATATGAGCAAGATCGAAGCAGGAAAAACAGCTTTTCAGTATACGGATTTTTCTATTTCGGATCTTTTGCAGGATCTGAATGCGATGTTCCATTCACAGGTAGAAGAAAAAAATCAGACCCTTACAATTACAAAAGAAAAGATCCGGCACGAGTGGGTAAATGGAGATCAGGTTCACCTGATGCAGATTTTTAGCAACCTCTTGTCCAATGCGGTAAAGTATACACAGGATGGGGGAGCCATTCATTTTGTGGCAGAAGAATGTGAAACAGCCTCCACGGTCTATGCAAGGTATCGCTTTTTCGTCCGTGATAATGGAATGGGAATGTCAGATGCTTTTAAAGATACGATCTTTGATGCCTTTACCCGAGCAGAAAACTCTGTGACAAATAAGATACAGGGAACCGGACTTGGAATGGCCATCACCAGAAATCTTGTGGAAGCCATGGGAGGCACGATTTATGTAGAAAGTAAACCCGGACAGGGAAGCTGTTTTGAAGTGCTTATAGATCTGAAAATTGCAAAAGAGCGGCCTGCATTCCTGTCATCAAAGGAAGAAGAAACGCCGAACGGAGCGATCCTGGAGGGAATGCACTTTTTATGTGCAGAGGATAATGAACTGAATGCAGAGATTTTAACAGAGCTGTTAAAAATGAAAGGTGCTGAGTGTACGATTTGTGAAAATGGGCAAAAGGTGGTGGAGACCTTTGAACAGTCTGTGCCCGGAGCGTATGACATGATCCTGATGGATGTGCAGATGCCTGTCATGAACGGTTATGATGCTGCAAGGGCAATCCGAAGGAGCCTACACAAACAGGCAGGGACAATTCCGATCATTGCAATGACTGCCAATGCCTTTTCGGAGGATATCCGGCATTCTCTGACAGCCGGTATGAATGCCCATATTGCAAAGCCCGTGGATGCGAAATTACTGATAACAATGATCAACGAATTAACAGAAACATATTAACGACTATAGAAAGGAAATCAGGATGGCAAATTTTAAAGAACGTTATCTGGCAGGAGAGATCGAATTTGAAGAAATCGATGATTATGTGGACGAATGGAATAACAGCGATGATATCCGAACACTCGCACAATTTCTTGGCTTGAATGAAGAGGAAGAGGATGTGTGGATCGACGAAGGCGACGATGCGCTCTATGAGCTCTTAGAGCAGCAAAGGGAAGGCTGAAACTGTGAGAAAAGAAAAAATGATACAAAAATATCAGGAGGAGAAAGCAATGCTATACTTTGATAGTGACTACATGGAAGGCGCACATCCTGCAATCTTACAGCGCCTGATGGAAACGAACATGGAGCATACCTACGGCTATGGAAAGGATGCCTATTGCGAATCTGCAAAAGCAAAAATCCGCACAGCATGCCAGTGCCCGGAGGCGGAAATTTATTTTCTGGTCGGCGGGACCCAAACAAATGCGACCGTGATCCGGGGATTTTTAAAGCCCTTCGAGGGGGTTATTGCAGCGGATACCGGACATATCGGTGTTCACGAGGCTGGTGCAATTGAAAGCGGCGGCCATAAGGTGCTGACGATCCCACACAAAAACGGGAAGCTTGAGGCTGCAGCGGTAAAGCACTATCTGGAACGCTTTTATCAGGACGGCAGCTGTACCCATATGGTGCAGCCCGGTATGGTTTATATTTCCCATCCGACCGAATATGGAACACTCTATACAAAAGAAGAGTTAAAGGCGCTTCGAAGGGTCTGTGAGGAATATCAGCTGCCCCTGTTTTTGGACGGTGCGCGTCTGGGCTATGGACTTTGTGCACCGGGAACAGACGTGACACTTGCAGATCTGGCAGAGCTGTGCGACGTGTTCTATATTGGAGGTACAAAGGTGGGCGCACTGTTTGGAGAAGCCGTAGTTTTCCCGAAAAAGAATACGGTTCCGGGATTTTTTACCCTGATGAAGCAGCAGGGGGCGGTGCTTGCGAAGGGACGTCTGCTGGGGATTCAATTCGATACGCTTTTTACAGAAAATCTGTATTTGAAAATTTCTGCGCATGCGATCGAGATGGCCATGAGGATCAAGGAGCTTCTGACGGAGCATGGGTGTCCGCTTTATATCAATTCCCCGACGAATCAGCAGTTTGTCGTATTAAATGCAGCACAGCGGGAAGCGCTGAAGGATCGTGTCAGCTGTGAAACCTGGGAAGAGCTGGAAAATGGAGCAGCTGCAGTGCGGTTTGCATCCAGCTGGGCAACAAAGTCGGAAGATGTAGAAGAGCTGGGCCGGATTTTAAAAACGCTGCCGTGAACCGAATGTATAAAAATGGAATCGCCTGATTAGAAAAACCGGAAAATCTGTTCCGACGCCACACGCAGGTATTGTCGTAAGGCATCTGGAAAGATTTTCCGGTTTTTGCATCAATAATAGAATGTTACTGTTTGATGGAATATACGCTCTGTATGTTACAGATAAAGCGGTTCGACTTCGAAGCGTTGGTCAGAATTCATACACCTTACTGTATTTTTCTTCAAAATAGCGAAGCAGCGGCTGTGCACTGATTTCCTTGCCGCAGACCCGTTCGATAACCTCTTTGGAGTTATACATGCTGCCAAAACGATGGATCTTTTCCTTCAGCCAGTGGGTGATGTCGAGGATCCTTCCGTTTTCCAGAACCGTATCCAGATCTCCGAGATCCTTTTGGATCGCTTCAAGATACATGCCGTCATAAATGGAGCCCAGCAGGTAGGAGGGGAAATATCCAAAGGAGCCGTCTGACCAGTGCATATCCTGCAGGATGCCTTCTGCATCGTTTGCAGGAGTAATGCCAAGCAGCTCCTGCATTTTCTGATTCCAGAGAGCTGGCAGGTCATCGGTCTTTACATTGTCTCTGAAAATTGCTTTTTCTATTTCGTAACGCAGGATGATATGCAGACCGTAGGTCACTTCATCTGCTTCCGTACGGATCATGCTGGGGTGTACGTCGTTGATCGCTTTTATAAACGTATCAAATGGGACGGTTTTAAATTCTGGAAGCAGCGCGGACATTTTTTCATAAATTGGTGTCCAAAAGTGTGGGTTTCTGCCGAGGATATTTTCGTAAAAGCGGGACTGGCTTTCGTGAAGCCCCATCATATTGATCTGGGCTGCGGCAGTATGCCAGAAATCCTTATCGACATTTTGCTCGAAGATTGCATGACCGCCCTCGTGAATGGCGGAGAACATCGAAGAAATCGGATTGTCGGCATAATAGTGGTTTGTTACGCGGACATCGCCGGGGCAGAGCGTTGTCGTAAAGGGATGCATACTCTCGGCAACCGCGCCGCAGTCAAAGGAAAAACCGATATAAGAAAGCAGCAGCTCCTGGACCTTTTTCTGAGCATCCGGGTCAAAGGTCTGCTGCAGGGCAGACAGATCCGGTTTGGGAGCTGCCTCGATTTTGGCAAGCAGCGGAAGAAGTCCTTCTTTTAGTTCTGCAAAAATGCGGTCGATCGTTTCCGTATCCATACCGTCCTCAAAAAGACTGACCAAAAATTCATATACATCCTGATCTGGCTCCATGTAGTGGACATATTCTTTTGTCATGGAGATGACCTTATCCAGATGGGGCGCAAATACAGAAAAATCAGAAGCCTCCTTGGCTGCCTCCCAGGCTTTTTCGGAACGTGCCTTTTCTGTGACATATTCCGTGTAGAAGGCTTCCGGAATACGCTTGAAGCGTTCGAAATCTCTCAGGTTTCGCCGGATCGTAAGCTGCATGGCGGGAGACAGCTGATCATATTCTTCGGGAGCAGAGAGCTTTTTTAACAGGCTGCCGTATTCGTCCGCCGTCGAAAGGCGGAAGGATTCCGTGGAAAAATAGCCTACCGCAGACAGCTTTGCTTCGATGCTGTCTTTTGGAGCTGCGGTCTGCAGGTCCCAGTAGAGCAGGGCAATCGCCTGATCGTATTGTTCGAGTCTTGTCTGATAGGCCTGAAATTGTTCGAGTGTCTGTGACATAACGTCCTCCTTACAGGATACTTTTTGGGTCGGACAGAAGTGCCGACCGTTTCTTTTTAAAGTATACCCTGAGAATAGCAAAAGAACAAGGCGGGAATGCCCTGTTCTTTTGCGTCAATAGAGATCAGCGCTTCAGCCAGCCCACCGGAAGCTCATCCAGGGGTGCAGGCATCTGGAAGGTCTTACCGATCCTGGCAAATTCCTGCGCGAGATTTTCATCCACCAGACCGGTTGTGGAAGGGGAGAGATTTAACATGAAGTTGACATTTTGGGGGAAATAGTCCTTCATTTTGGAAAGTGCCTATTCTGCACTGGTAACCGGTGCTGTCTGGTGTTCGTCCCTCCAGAACCATGTCTTTGTCAGTTTGTTGCAGCTGATGCCGGGACCGTTGAAGCTATGGTCGACTTCCTGACCGGCGGCGTTTTCATAAAATACAACGTCGGTACCGGATAATCCTTCCTGACAGCCGATATTCATCAGCATACAGTCGGGCTGCAGAGATTTCACAAGATGGTCGAGCTCCTCGAAGGGAAGCATTTCATAGGAGGGACCACCCCAGGGAGCATTCCAGCCGTCTACGATCAGGAATGGGATTTCTCCATAGTTTGTAAGAAGCTCGGTCACCTGACCGAAGATTTTTTCTTTCTGCGCTGTTGTGCAGGATCTGTGACCGGTTTGAGCAGTCAGGTCGAGCACGGAAAAATACAGACCGGCAACAATTCCCTCGCTGCGGAACGCGTCCAGATAAGCGGCAACGACATCGGTTTTGTTTGTCGCATTTCTCACACAGTGATCGGTATAGTCAGAGGGCCAGAGATCGAAGCCCTCGTGGTGCTTGCTTGTCAGGGCAGCGAACTGGCAGCCGGCGCTTTTAGCGATTTTTGCCCATTGCTTGCAGTAGTCGGGAGCGGTCGGGTTAAAGTCTTTTTCATCAAAAGGGAACTGCCTGGGCAGATCGCCGTTTTCATGGTCGTATTCCCAGTCGATGATGTCGGGGTTGTTGTGGAACTGGAAGGTTGCGCTGTTAAAATGGATAAATGTGCCAAAGCGCAGATTGATAAATTTTTTCTGCAGAGCTTCTAACTGTGTCATTGGATAAACTCCTTTCTGGTGTCTTGAAATAAATGGATTTGTTTTTCTCGGGCGAAATTGTATTGCCGCTGTCTGAACTTATCGTAGGATGAATTGGTAAAAAAGACAATAGAAAACTTAAAATAACAAAATATATATGATATAATCATAAAATAACAAAATTTTTGAAGCAAAAAGAAATGGAGAAAATATAGGGATGCAGTTTGGAAAGGGAATTCTTCCGGCAAAGGAATATTTATCGAACGGGCTTTTCAGCATACAGAATTGCTATTCGGAAGCGGAGAGCAGCTTCAATCAGCAGCTTCATTTTCATGATTTTTACGAGCTGTCGCTGATCTATGAAGGAAGCAGCCGGTTCCTGATCAACGGAAGCAGCTTCGTTGCGGCGGCAGGCAGCCTGCAGCTGATTCGACCATCGGATTATCACAGACAGATGACGGATACAGGGAAACATATCCTCTAAGGAAGTATGTGCGGCGTGCGGATTCTTTTCCTATTCTTATTTTCTGACGGCATTTCGCCAAAAATATGATATATCACCGGGCGCCTTGGCACGCAGCTGTCAAAATCCGATACAAAAAACTTACAAATAGGACGATATTGTATAATATAACAAAAGAAGAAACAAAAAAGTCAAGGATTTTGTTGACATTTTCTGATAAAAGGGGTATCTTTTAAGAAAAAAGAAAAACTGTCCGATAGGACAGGAGGGGTGACAATCATGCAGACAGCAACAAAAAAAGAGACAGCACTTGGAATCAGACAGATGGCGATGATCGGTGTGATGACAGCGGTGACCTGTATAGCGGCTCCGTTTTCCATTCCGATCCCGGTCAGCCCTGTTCCGCTTTCCCTGACAACCTTTATTTTGTATCTTTCCGTTTACATTCTGGGCACCAGAAATGCATTCATCAGCTATGTGATCTATCTGCTTCTGGGTCTGGTGGGACTTCCGGTATTTTCCGGTTTTTCCGGTGGCTTTGCAAAGCTTGCAGGACCGACTGGAGGATATCTGATCGGCTTCCTGTTCATGATCCCGCTGACCGGTATTCTGTTTGAGAAGACCGGCAAAAGCTTCTGGAAACAGTTCGGTGCGATGGTTCTGGGAACGCTGGTATGTTACCTGTTCGGTACCGTATGGCTTTGCCTGCAGCTGAACTTAGACTTCATCGGAGGTCTTGGTGTGGGGGTTATCCCTTACCTGCCCGGTGATACTGCAAAGATTATTTTAGCAGCACTGATCGGACCTGTGATCGTAAAAGCGTTAAAACGGGCGGAATAAGAAGAATCCCGAGAGGAAGATTTTTCCCTGCGGCAGCTCGCAAAAGCGAGAATCCCGGAGGCGGACGTCAAAAGCGTTCGCCTCTTTTTCTTGCATATTTTTCATCGAACTGCTATGTTTATAGATGGCGCAGCTGCCGCATACAAAAGCAATTGAGGAGAAACTGGCATGAAAAAAGACGATATGATTATGAAAATGGGGATTGTCCATATCCTGGATTCTGTGGTTGGAATGCCGGTGCTTTCGGACTGTCCGATCGATATGGGTTCGAATCTGTGCGATTTTTTAAAGGCTCATATTGAAAAATTTACAGAGAGCGACGATATGAAGGTCTGCCAGTTTTCTGACGAATCTGAGGTGATGGGGCTGATCCAGAACTGTAACGCCGAAAATTTTGTCCAGACGAGCAGGGCATTGTGTGAAAAGCTCTATGGGATCATGAATTCGAATATCGATATTCCGGCGGCGGACGTTGCGGTTGTCGTTTTTTCTGCGGAGGGCGTCGATTATTTCGGATTTTTGAAATTAAATTATAAAACTTCCTATACCCATGCGACGAAGGCTACCGAAACCGGAGAAAATTTAAACGATATCATTTTACAGAAAGCGATCCTGCCGTCTGCCGGACAGAAGCTTTCTGAGGCATTTTTAGTGAATCTGTCGAATGGAGAAATTTTGCTGACAGAGAAAAAATTCGAAGTAAATGGTGAAAAAAAGCTGTACTTTTCCGAACTGTTTCTGGAATGTCATGCACCGATGTCTCAGAAGACAAAGCTGGATATCGTGACAAAAGCAGTGGAACAGGTCAACAAAAAATACTATGGAGATGAGGACACCCGGCGAAAGATGGAAGTCAAGCAGGCGATCTATGATGAGCTGGAGGAAAAGGGGAGCCTGGAGGTCGAAGCGGTCAAGGAGAAAGTTTTTAAGGACAGTCCGCAGATGCAGGCAGACCTGGAGGAAAAGCTGGAAAAATATAACATGGAAAAAGAAATTGTCAGGCCCAAGAACGAGGCGACGATCAAAAAGTTCCAGAAGCAGCATCTGACGACGGACACTGGCATCGAAATCACGATTCCGATGGAAGAATATAAGGACCCCGAGAAGGTAGAATTTATCACAAATCCCGACGGGACGATTTCCGTGCTGATCAAAAATATCGGGCATTTGAGCACCAGATAAAAAATGCCCTGATAAGTACCTTCCAACGTGAAAGCTTTTACGCTTTTGTTCCTAAAAAAGACCACAACAAAGCGTGCAGTGGGCTTGAAAAGCGTTTCAAAAGTAGTATGATAAAGAAAAAAGGGAAAATGGAGGAATCATTGTTATGGCAAGAAAAGTAGTGCTGGCAGGCGCATGCAGAACAGCAATCGGCGTAATGGGAGGAACTCTTTCCAAAACTCCTGCACCGGATCTGGGCACTGTTGTAATCAAAGAAGCCCTGAAAAGAACCGGAATCAAACCGGAGCAGGTAGATGAAGTATATATGGGCTGTGTCATTCAGGCAGGTCTTGGTCAGAACCCTGCAAGACAGGCAGCAGTCAACGCAGGGATTCCGGTAGAGGTTCCTGCAACTACGATCAACGTACTGTGCGGCTCCGGCATGCACTGTGTAAACCTGGCTGCCAAGCTGATTGCCTCCGGTGATGCGGATATCATCGTAGCTGGCGGTATGGAAAATATGTCCATGGCTCCTTATCTTCTGTACAATGCAAGATTCGGTTACAGAATGGGCGCTGGAAAGATGGATGATGCGCTGATCCGCGATGCCCTGACGGATGCATTCGGCGGCTATCATATGGGTATTACTGCTGAAAATATTGCAGAAGACTGGGGACTGACCAGAGAGCAGCTGGATGAGTTTGCAGCATGGAGCCAGCAGAAGGCACAAAAAGCGATTGCAGAGGGCAAGTTCAAGGACGAGATCGTTCCGATGGAAGTAAAACAGAAAAAACAGACCGTTGTATTTGATACTGATGAGGGACCCAGACCGAATGTAACGGCAGAGAGCATCAGCAAGCTGCGTCCTGCATTCAAAGAGGGTGGTGTCGTAACCGCCGGCAATTCTTCCGGTATCAACGATGCAGCGGCAGCGCTGATCGTTATGAGCGAAGAAAAGGCAAAGGAGCTGGGCGTAAAGCCGATGGCTACCTGGGTAGCAGGCGAGCTGGCAGGCGTAGAACCCCGCATTATGGGTATCGGACCGGTTGCAGCAACCCGCAAGGTAATGAAGAAAGCCGGCTACGAAATCGGCGACTTCGACCTGATTGAGGCAAACGAAGCATTCGCAGCACAGTCTGTAGCAGTTGCGCATGATCTTGGCTTCAACAACGATATCTTAAACGTCAACGGCGGAGCAATCGCCCTTGGTCATCCGGTAGGAGCATCCGGCTGCCGTATTCTGGTAACCTTACTTCATGAGATGGAAAAGAGAGATGCAAAGAAAGGTCTTGCTACTCTTTGTGTTGGCGGCGGCATGGGCTGTGCAGCGATCGTAGAGCGCGAGTAAGACAAAAAACTTCGATAACCTTCCAGATGTTTTGGATAGAATTTCATAACAAAATTTCAAAAACGGTTCTGCTGAGCTCTATAGAGTTGGCAGGACCGTTTTTGCCGTGGGTTAGAAAAACTTCCGGACTGGATTTTGCTGTAGCAGAGGGAAACCATGCGCCTGAAAATCCCTGCATGTTCTTCTGGCACGGAATCTGAAAGTGTGCTAAAATATTTGTATACTGCGATTTTTATCGGAATGGAGAAGTTAATTTATGGCAAATACTGAAAAGGTCCGTTTAAATAAATATCTTTCCCAGGCTGGCATCTGTTCGAGAAGAGAAGCGGATGTCCTGATCGAAGGGGGAAAAGTGTCTGTGAATGGCAAGATTGCAGATCCGGGTATGCGGGTCAACGATCTGGACAAAATTACAGTCGAGGACAAACCGGTCGGACATCGGGAGAAAAAGGTGGTGCTGGCTTATTACAAGCCGGTTGGAGTGACCTGTACAGAAAAGGACAAGCACGCCCAGATCACGATCCGTGATGTCGTCGAATATCCGGTACGTGTAACCTATGCAGGACGCCTGGACAGAGATTCAGAAGGCCTTTTACTGCTGACAAATGACGGTGACTTAATCAATGGTCTGATGCGTGCGGCAAACTTTCACGAAAAGGAGTACCTCGTCCGCGTCAATAAGCCCATTAGCCGGGATTTCCTCAAAAAAATGTCGGACGGTATGCTGTTAAAGGATTTAAATGAGCGTACTCGTCCCTGTTTTGTAAAGGAAGAAGGAAAATTTGTCTTCCGTATTATCCTGACGCAGGGCTTAAACCGCCAGATCCGCCGGATGTGCAAGACCCTCGGCTATGGCGTTCTAAGCATCAAACGTGTGCGTGTGGCAAATATTCTGCTGGGGAAATTAAACCCGGGCGATATTCGTGCAGTCACCGGTGCGGAGTTAAAAGAGCTGTACTATGAAGTCGGGAAAAATGCCAGCCGTCCGGCGCGTCCTGCATGGGAAAAGGAACGGCAGCCTGCTGCGAAAAAAGAAGCCCAGACCGGCGCTGCAGAGCCAAGAGTGAACGGACGCATAGCGAATGCAGGAATGCAGCGCAGCGGTCAGAATCCGGCTCACCGAAATGCAGGTGGCTACGCAAAAACGGCTGACCGCAGGCAAGGTACAGACGGTGCTCGCAAAGCAGAGCAGCGCGGTACCTACCGGAGTACCGCCGACAGCCGCACAAATGGTACCTACCGGAGTACCGCCGACAGCCGCACAAATGGTACCTACCGGAGTGCCACCGACAGCCGCACGAATGGTACCTATCGGAATGGTTCCAGATCCGGACAGACAGGAGCACAGAAAAAACGATATGAATGATACAGACAGAATGAAAGAACTGGTCTCGAAGTTGAATGAGGCTGCAAAAGCCTACTATGCCGAAGACCGGGAAATCATGAGTAATTTAGAATATGACAGGCTCTACGACGAGCTGGTTGCCCTGGAAGAAAAGACCGGAGTTGTGCTGGCAGCGAGTCCGACCCAATCGGTTGGTTATGAAGCAGTAGACGAACTTCCCAAAGAGCGTCACGAAAGCCCGATGCTTTCCCTTGGAAAAACGAAAAGCCGGGAAGAGCTGGCAGACTGGCTGGGAGATCAGAAAGGTTTGCTTTCCTGGAAGCTGGACGGTTTGACCATCGTGTTGACGTACCGGGACGGAAAACTGTTTAAGGCGGTCACGAGGGGAAATGGCGAAATTGGTGAGGTCATCACGCCGAACGCCAAAACCTTTGTCAACGTGCCGCTGCAGATCCCGTATCAGGGAGAGCTGATCCTGCGGGGAGAAGCGGTCATCACCTATGCGGATTTTGAAAAGATCAACGGCGAAATCGAAGACGTGGACGCTCGGTACAAAAATCCGAGAAACCTCTGCTCCGGTTCCGTGCGCCAGCTAAACAGCCAGATCACTGCGCAGCGAAAGGTGCATTTTTTCGCATTTGCACTGGTGCGTGCAGAGGGTGTGGATTTTAAAAACTCAAGGGAAGAACAGTTTATATTCTTACAGAAGCAGGGCTTTGAAACGGTAGAATATAAAGCGGTAACTGCGGACACAATGCAGGAGGCGGTTGCCTGGTTTGAAGAAAAAATCACAGATTATCCGGTTCCGTCCGACGGGCTGGTACTGCTTTTGGACGATATCGCTTACGGAGAGTCGCTTGGAAGAACAGCGAAGTTCCCGCGCAATGCCATTGCATTTAAATGGGCGGACGAGCAGGCGGAGACGACGCTGCGCGAGGTGGAGTGGAGCGCGAGTCGTACCGGACTGATTAACCCGGTTGCGATTTTTGACCCTGTGGAGCTGGAGGGGACAACCGTAAGTCGTGCCAGCGTTCACAATGTCAGCATTGTAAAAGAATTAAAGCTCGGCATCGGCGACCGGATTACAGTCTATAAGGCAAACATGATTATCCCGCAGATCGCGGAAAATCTGACAAAGAGCGGCACATTGGAAATTCCCTGCACCTGTCCGGTCTGTCAGGGAGAGACCCGGATTGTAAAAGAAAACGATACGGAGACGTTAGTCTGCCCGAACCCGGACTGCGATGCCAAAAAGATCAAATCTTTTACGCTGTTTGTCAGCCGGGACGCGATGAATATCGACGGACTTTCCGAAGCGACGCTGGAAAAATTTCTGGCGGAGGGCTTTTTGCATACCTATGCGGATCTGTTCCATCTGGACAGACACCGGGATGCGATTATGCAGATGGACGGCTTCGGCGAAAAATCGTATCAGAATCTCGAAGCGAGCGTTGAAAAAGCGAGACATACAAATCTTGCACGCCTGATTTACAGCCTTGGAATCCCGAATATCGGAATTGCCAATGCACGGATGATTTGTCGGGAATATAAAAATGATCTGGACAAAATGCTCGCTGCACCTGCAGAAGAGCTGGCGGCGATGGATGGCGTAGGACCTGTTATCGCAGGCGCGTTTGTGGATTTTTTTGCCCAGGAAAAAAATAGAACTGCGCTGGAGCTTTTATTAAAGGAAGTGGAGCTGGAGCAGGAAACCTTTTCAGAAGAAGCCCTGCCGCTTTCCGGGCAGTCCTTTGTTATTACGGGCAGCCTGAACCACTTTGAAAATCGCAGTGCCTTAAAGGAAAAGATCGAAGCCCTCGGCGGAAAGGTAACCGGAAGCGTGACGGGCAAAACCGTCTGTCTGATCAACAATGACAGTACCTCCAATTCCGCCAAAAATAAAAAAGCGCGGGAGTTGGGCATAGCTGTACTGACAGAAGAAGAGTTTATGAAGCAGTATCTGGAAAAATAACCGTCCGGACGAATTTATTCAAAAGAAGCGCCGCACAGCGGCAGGAAAGTGAGAGAGAAAATGCCGATTAAAATACAGAGTGATCTGCCTGCCAGAGAGATTCTGGATAATGAAAATATTTTCGTGATGGACGAATATCGTGCGATGCACCAGAATATCCGCCCATTGCAGATCTGTATTCTGAATCTGATGCCGGTCAAACAAGATACGGAGCTGCAGCTTCTTCGGTCGCTGTCCAATACGCCGCTGCAGGTGGACGTGACCTTTATGAAAATGAACAGCCATCTGTCTCTGAATACCTCCGTCACTCATTTAAATAAATTTTACAATACATTTGACGAATTGAAAGAAAACAAATATGATGGCCTGATCATCACGGGCGCGCCGGTGGAACAGATTCCCTTCGAAGAGGTGGATTACTGGAAAGAACTCTGCGAAATTATGGAGTGGTCAAAGACCCATGTCCATTCGACCTTCCATATTTGCTGGGGCGCCCAGGCGGGGCTGTATTATCACTTCGGACTTGACAAACGCCTGTTGCCGGAAAAGCTTTTCGGGGTATTTGAACACCGTGTGTTAAACCGCAAAGAGCCGCTGGTGCGCGGATTTGACGACGTTTTCTGTATCCCCCACAGCAGACATACCGAAACGCCTGCAGCGCTGATCCATGCCTGCAAAGAGCTGACCGTTATGGCAGAATCGGACAAAGCGGGAATTCTTTTATGTATGACTGAGGGCGGACGGCAGATTTTCGTTATGGGACATCCGGAATATGATCGTTACACGCTGGACGGGGAGTACAAGCGCGATTGCGACAAGGGACTGCCGATCCATGTGCCGGAAAACTATTACCCGGAGGACAATCCGGAGAAGAAACCGCTCCTTTCCTGGCGTGCACACTGCAACGGATTGTATACGAACTGGCTAAACTACTATGTATATCAGACCACTCCGTATGATATTCGGGAGATTTGAGAAAATAAGGGTGGAAATGATTCATCCCTTTGCGAAAAAGGGATTAGTTGTTTACTTTTTGAAAAAAATAGCTTATAATCAACTATGAATGAAAAAATGCTGTAGAAATACAAGAAGGAGAATGATTATGGAAATTTCAGCTTTACAGAAAGCCAGATATGAGTATGCTCCGAAGCTTCCCGGCATGCTGAGACACGGCATTGCAGATATCTGCGTTAAGGAAGGCGAAGAGACTCAGAGCGTTGCAGATCAGGAGAAGATCAAAGCGCTGTTCCCCAATACCTACGGTAAAAAGGAGATCACTTTCCAGAAAGGTGCGAACACTTCCGTTGCGAAGAAGCAGGTTGTAGGCGTTATCCTTTCCGGCGGACAGGCTCCTGGCGGACACAACGTTATCTGCGGTTTATACGATGCATTAAAGGCAACCAACCCGGAGAACGTACTGTACGGCTTCAAGAACGGTCCGAGCGGTCTGATCGAAGACGATTATCTTGTTTTTGATGACGAGTATATCAATGCATACAGAAACACCGGCGGTTTCGATATCATCGGTTCCGGCAGAACCAAACTGGAGACTCAGGAACAGTTCGCAATCGCTGCTGAAGTCTGCAAGAAGCATGGCATCACCGCAATCGTTATCATCGGTGGCGATGATTCCAATACAAACGCAGCTGTACTGGCTGAGTACTTCGCTGCAAACAACACCGGCGTACAGGTAATCGGCTGCCCGAAGACCATCGACGGTGACTTAAAGAACGAAGATATCGAGTGCTCTTTTGGTTTCGATACCGCTGCAAAGACCTACAGCGAAGTAATCGGTAACATCGAAAGAGATGCAAACTCCGCTAAGAAATATTGGCACTTCATTAAGGTTATGGGCCGCAGCGCTTCCCATGTTGCTCTGGAGTGCGCACTGGAAACCCAGCCGAACATCTGCCTGATTTCCGAAGAAGTTGCAGCAAAGAAGATGTCCCTGTCCCAGATCGCTGACTACATCGCTGATTCTGTAGCAAAGAGAGCAGCAAAGGGCATGAACTTCGGTGTTGCAATCATCCCTGAAGGCGTTGTAGAATTCGTTCCCGAGTTCTCCGCACTGATCGCTGAGATCAACGAGCTGTTAGCAGGCAGCAAGGCAGATGCGTTCAATGCACTTCCTACCTGGAAAGAAAAATATGCGTTCATCGAAAACGGTCTGTCTAAAGAATCCATGGCTGTATTCGCAATCCTGCCGGAAGGCATTCAGCAGCAGCTGTTCCTGGAGAGAGATCCTCACGGCAACGTACAGGTTTCCCTGATCGAGTCCGAGAAGCTGTTCTCCGCTCTGGTAGCTGACAAGCTGGCTGAGAGAAAGGCTGCAGGCACATACAACGGTAAGTTCAATGCACTGCATCATTTCTTCGGTTACGAAGGAAGATGTGCATTCCCTTCCAACTTCGATTCCGATTACTGCTACTCCTTAGGTTACAATGCATTCATGCTGATCCAGTATGGTTACAATGGTTACCTTTCCAAGGTTTCCAACCTGTCCAAACCGGCAGCTGAGTGGGTTGCAGGCGGTATGCCCATCACCAAGATGATGAACATGGAGAGAAGACATGGCGAAGACAAGCCTGTTATCCGTAAGGCTCTGGTTGAGCTGGATGGCAAGCCCTTCAAATACTTCGAGGCACACAGAGAAGAGTGGTCTGAGAACACCTGCTATGTATATCCGGGTGCAATCCAGTACTACGGACCTGCAGAGGTTTGTGATATCACAACCAAGACTCTGGCTCTGGAGAAGGGCGAATAATTCCCTCGACTTCAAAAATCAACAATAGAATGCACGCTCTGCGAGCATTCTATTGTCATGAATAAAGAGCGCCGCAAGACGTATACGCCAGAATGTGCTTTGCGTACATTCTGCTGATAGAAAAACTGCCGCACATCAGATGAGAGATCATCCGGGTGCGGCAGTTTTTTATGAACCAATGTGTAAAGAGCATTAAAAAACCCGATCAGGTCAGTCACAAAGGGCATACCAACCAGATCGGGAAGGGGGTCTTGGATAATAGTTTTAGTTCGCGGGCGCTTCTTCTTCGTTTAAATTCTCCTCACACACTTCTTCGAAAGAACGGTGCTCTGCGCGTGCTTCTTCCTTTGCGTGCTGGAAGAATGCTCTGGTTTCTTTTACAATGACACCGCTCAATGCGAACAACGCGATCATGTTCGGGATAGCCATCAGACCGTTGAAGATATCAGCGATGGTCCAGACAGCGCTCACCGTCATGTAAGGTCCGATAAAGACAGCCAGAATGTAGATCCACCGAAAGATCTTAACGTGCTTCATATTGCCGCCGCTTAAATATTCCAGGCAGCGTTCACTGTAGTAATCCCAGCCAAGGATTGTCGTAAAGGCGAAGAATACAAGGCAGAGCATCAGAATAAAGGAAGAAAACTGTGCAGGAAACGGAAGACCATGCTGGAATGCATAGGTTGTAACCTGAACACCTTCCAGACCTTCTACCTGCCATGCACCGGTCAGAACAATGGAAAGACCGGTTAGGGTACAGATGATGATCGTATCAATAAACGTACCGGTCATGCTGACAAGACCCTGACGGACAGGAGAGTTCGTCTGGGCAGCAGCCGCAGCGATGGGCGCGCTTCCCAGACCGGCTTCATTGGAGAAAATGCCGCGGGCAACACCCTTCTGCATTGCGATGAGCATGCTGCCGACTGCACCGCCGGTAATCGCTTTTGGAGAAAACGCTGCGGTTACGATGGTTGCAAACGCTGCAGGCACTTTGGTGATGTTGCAGCAGATCAGGATCACTGCGAATACAAAATAGATGACTGCCATGAAGGGAACGATGATCTGGCTGACGCTTGCAATTCTCTTGACGCCGCCGATCAAAACAGCTGCGACGCAGAAGGAGAGAATCAGGGAAGCAATGACAACGGACCAGGAATATTCGCCAAGGAACGGCAGAATTTTTACAGTAAAGGCATCGTTTGGATCAAAGAAACCATGTACTGCACTGGAAATACCATTGACCTGGCTGAAGGTACCAATGCCGAAGAGACCGACACAGACGCCGAAGAAGGCGAAAATCTTTGCGAGCCATTTAAAATTTTTGCCCATGCCGAGTTCAATATAGTAGAAGGGACCGCCGAGGCTGTGTCCGTCTTCAGCAACGGTACGGTATTTGACTGCCAGCAGACCTTCGGAGTATTTGGTTGCCATGCCGAGAAACGCTGCTACAACCATCCAGAACAGAGCACCGGGACCGCCTGCACAAACCGCTGTAGCGACACCGACGATATTTCCGGTACCGATCGTTGCACTCAGTGCGGTACAGAGTGCGGAGAAGCTGGAAATTTCACCTTTTCCGCCTTCCTCATTTTGAAGCATCCATTTCAGTGCAAGGGGAAGCTTACGAATCTGGAGCAGACCGAGGCGGATGGTCAAAAGCAGTCCGCCGGCGATAATCAGTACCATCAACGGTACACCCCAGACAAAGTTGTCGATTATATTCAGAGCTTGATTGATAGAAGTCCACATGGTATTCGATCCCTTTCTTATTCTTTGCTGCAACAGATATTCTTTGTTACAACAGATTTTTGGCCGCAGATGTCGTTCTGATGCCATGCTACGCTATGCTATGCGTAAGGAAAGCGTTTCGAAATGAAAGAAGGGATTTGGAATCACTCGTGAAAATAGAAAGGGCAGTGTGCCGGACTGGTTTATTCGCCGGAAAAACGAAATATCCGCTGCGCAGACAGATATCGTTCAAAGCATGATAGAATATAAGATTGCGAATATTCTATGCTGCGAATAAAAAGAGACTGCACCAAAAAGAAATCCTTTTGCGTCAGTCTCAGGAAGATACAGAATACTTGCGTAATATCTTCTCTGTCCTTTTACCTGAGAGATTCATACGAGAAATTCGTATGTTGCACCTTCGGCCCCCGGCTGATCCGGGTGTCTCCAGAGAGTCGATCCATTTACAGTTGCGCTGCAAACTACAGCACCTGAGAGTTTTACTCCTTCGGTAGACAAAATGTCTTTTCCTGCAAACTTCATTTCGAAATTGCCTATGGGCAATATGATATACGCAAATGTGATATTTTTCAAGAGAAAAATTAAATTTTTATAAAAATCCGCCGCAAAAGTCAGAACTCTGCGGCGGATGTATTCAAAATGCGATTTTTATCAGAACAGTGATGCGCTGCTTTGGCACAAGCTACAGCTGCTCGGCGCGCTTTAGGGCGTCATCAATATGAGCACAGAAGTTGTCGGCACCGACTTTTTCGATAAAGCCGTTTTTTTCCATGACACGCCAGGGTTGTTCGTTGACATGGGAGAAAATCAGCTGAATGCCCTTTTTCTGACAGTCCTCGTAGAGCTTTTCAAGGTTATGCATGGCGGTCGCGTCGATGGCGCTGACACTTCTCATACGAAGGACGAGACAACGGCGCTTTTCGTCGAGGGTGATTTTCAGAATCTTATCCGCAGCGCCGAAAAAGAGGGGACCACTGATTTCATAAACTGTAATGTGATCGGGTACAACGCGCAGGGCAAGGCTGTCCGCATCGTCGTCCTCATCGACATATTTCCAGCCTTCTACTTCTGTAACGTCGCTCATACGTTTCATAAACAGAATCGCAGCGAGCAAGATGCCGACCTCGATGGCAACGACAAGATCGAATACGACCGTCAGAACAAAGGTGCTGACCAAAACGATAATATCGCTCTTCGGAGAGGTTTTACAGAGGTTGACAAAGGTTTTGATGTCACACATATTATAGGCAACCATAAACAGGATCGTTGCGATAACCGGCATAGGAATCAGGGCAGCGTAGGGCATCAGGACAACCAGGATCAGCAGAAGGACAACAGAATGCACCATTCCGGCGATCGGAGTGCGACCGCCGTTTTTGATGTTTGCGGCGGTTCTGGCGATGGCTCCGGTGGCGGGGATGCCGCCGAAGAGCGCGGAGGTGATGTTTCCGGCACCCTGTGCGATCAGTTCCATATTGGAGCGGTGACGGCTGTTTACCATGCTGTCCGCAACAACACAGGAGAGCAGGGACTCGATTGCTGCTAAAATCGCGATCGTAAAGGCGTCTGGCAGGACGTTCTGAACGGTTGTCAGGGAGAACGCCGGAAGCGAAATCGCCGGCAGCTTATTAGAAATTTCATACAGATCCCCTATCGTTTTGACGTTCAGGTGCAGACCAGCTACCGCAGCACTGCCAGCAATTACGGCGATCAGGGAAGCGGGAATCCGTTTTAAAAAGCCGGGAAGCATCGGCCAGAAAATCAGGATGGCGAGGCTGAGAGCGCCAACAAGCAGCGCTTGTACGTTCAGCGTGCCGATAAAGACGAAAACAGCCTTTAATTTATCTATCGTTTCAATCAGCGGTTCATCGGTAACGATGCTCAGACCGAGAAAATCCTTGATCTGACCGATAAAAATCGTTACAGCGATACCGGAGGTAAAGCCGGTCGTGATCGTATATGGAATAAACTTAATGAGGTTGCCGAGGCGCAGCAGACCCATCAGGATCAGAATCACGCCTGCCAGCAGAGTAGCGATAATCAGTCCGTCCATGCCGTTTTTTGCAACAATTCCGGCGACGATCGTTGCAAATGCTGCAGTCGGACCTGCGATCTGGACACGGCTTCCGCCCAGAAAAGAGATGACAAAGCCTGCTGTGATCGCAGTGTAGATGCCTTTTTCCGGTGTGACGCCGGAGGCAAGGGCGAGGGCGATGGACAACGGAAGAGCGATGATTGCAACGATAATGCCGGCAACCACATCTTTGACAAACTGCTCACGGGTGTAGGTTTTCATGACAGAAAACAGCTTCGGTTTTAATTTTTCCATGTGGAAAGTTCCTTCCTTTGAGTAAAATAAGAGACGGTAGACTGTACGATTTTAGAAGATATATTCGAATGATAAAAAAAGAATATAAATCATTAAATTTTTATAAAAACGCACGTTTTTTATCATAAGATAAATTGGAAGAAATTGCAAGAAAAATCGATAAAAGCAAAATCTGTGCCTGAGAGGAAGAGCGATAAAAAAGGAGATGCAGTTTCGCATCTCCTTTTCAAAAGGTCAATATGTTGCAAGTGCTGATTACAGCTGAGGACCTGCAGCAACCAGAGCCTTACCAGCTTCGTTGCCCTCGTATTTTGCAAAGTTCTTATTGAATCTTGCAGCCAGGTCTTTTGCTTTTTCTTCCCATGCGGAAGCATCAGCATAGGTGTCGCGAGGATCCAGAATAGCAGGATCTACGCCGGGCAGCTCGGTGGGAACTTCGAAGTTGAAGTAAGGAATCTTCTTGGTAGGAGCTGTCAGGATAGCGCCGCTTAAGATCGCATCGATGATACCACGGGTATCTTTGATGGAGATACGCTTGCCGGTGCCGTTCCATCCGGTATTTACCAGATAAGCCTTAGCGCCGCTCATTTCCATCTTCTTAACCAGTTCCTGTGCATACTTGGTAGGATGCAGTTCCAGGAATGCCTGACCGAAGCAAGCGGAGAAGGTAGGAGTAGGCTCTGTGATGCCGCGCTCTGTACCAGCCAGCTTAGCTGTGAAACCGGACAGGAAGTAATACTGAGTCTGCTCAGGTGTCAGAATAGATACCGGAGGCAGTACGCCGAATGCATCTGCAGACAGGAAGATAACGTTCTTCGCTGCGGGAGCAGAAGAGATCGGACGTACGATGTTCTGAATATGATTGATCGGGTAGGATACACGGGTGTTCTCGGTTACGCTCTTATCAGCGAAATCGATCTTGCCTTCTGCATCCAGAGTAACGTTCTCAAGCAGAGCGTTGCGTTTGATCGCATTGTAGATGTCGGGTTCGGACTCCTTGTCCAGGTTGATAACCTTAGCGTAGCAACCGCCTTCGAAGTTGAATACGCCGTTGTCGTCCCAGCCGTGCTCATCATCACCGATCAGCAGACGCTTGGGATCTGTAGACAGGGTGGTCTTACCGGTACCGGACAGACCGAAGAAGATAGCGGTGTTCTCGCCGTTCTTATCTGTGTTAGCGGAGCAGTGCATGGAAGCAATGCCCTTTAACGGCAGATAGTAGTTCATCATGGAGAACATACCTTTCTTCATTTCACCGCCGTACCAGGTGTTGATGATAACCTGCTCGCGGCTTGTGATATTGAACATAACAGCGGTCTCGGAGTTTAAGCCGAGTTCCTTGTAGTTTTCAACTTTAGCCTTGGAAGCGTTGTAAACAACGAAATCGGGCTCGAAGTTCTCAAGCTCTTCTGCAGTGGGCTTGATGAACATGTTGGTTACGAAATGTGCCTGCCATGCTACTTCAACGATGAAACGGATTGCCATACGGGTATCTTTGTTTGCACCGCAAAATGCATCCACAACGTACAGTTTCTTATTGGAAAGTTCTTTCTGAGCGAGTTCCTTGACTGCCTGCCATGCTTCCTGGGTAGCGGGGTGGTTATCATTCTTGTA
>OHEL01000513.1_pt1 | contig 23309 bp, 19 predicted proteins | sample 1567251 | NCBI WGS metagenome assembly OHEL01 (sample SAMEA3879601, study PRJEB24766) | human gut metagenome | biome: human-associated habitat; feature: feces | place: USA | collected 1985/1987
GAAAATCTGACAGCGTCAGACAAATTAAAACTCACCGTCAAAGAAATGAAAGTCGGATTTTCAAACGGAATTCTCCTCGGTGTAATGGCAGTGATTTTTGTCGCTCTGTATATTTTCCTTATTAAAGGAAACGGTATTGCCTACTCGTTTATTGTATCGGGCTGCGTAGGATTTTCGCTTTTGGCGTCTATGGTAATTTCAAGCCTTATCGGCACACTTGTTCCTATGTTCTTCAACAAAATGAAAATCGACCCTGCCGTAGCGTCAGGCCCATTGATTACAACCATAAACGACCTTGTTGCAGTTGTGACATATTACGGTATGGTATGGCTGCTTTTGATTAACATTTTACATTTAACCTAAATATTTTTACGATAAACAGGCGTGATTTTTTCGCCTGTTTTTGTTTGCGTAAATATTTCACACTACAACTAAACATCTTGTAATTTTACTTTTCTCTTATAAACACAACTGTGCATTTTGTAAAAATTTTTTAAGTAAACATCAGTGTATTTTTCAAAATTTTAGGATTTACTTTTTTATTCTGCTATGCTATAATTCATACGAATTCAAGGATATTGTAGTCCATAATTATTCTTTACAATAAATTTTAACAAAGAAGTGTGAATTATTATGACCGGTTCAAAATCCGTACGAAATCTGACGCAGGGTAAAATATTCAGTCAGATTTTATTTTTTGCCATTCCCGTAATTATAGGAAACCTTTTACAGGAATTATATAATGTAGTTGATACCTTGATAGTGGGGCAAACGCTTGGCGAAATCAAACTTGCGGCGGTAGGCTCTACAAGCTCTCTTAACTTTTTTGCACTCGGCTTTTTCATAGGTTTGTCGGCAGGCTGTTCGGTAATCACCTCTCAACACTTCGGTGCAGGAAATATTAAGCAAATCAAAAAAAGTGTTGCCGCACATATATTAATCGGAATTATATCATCTGCCGTACTTACAGTTGCTTTTGTATTTTTAGTAAATCCGTTTTTAACAATGCTCGGCACTACAAAAGAAACTTTTGATTACGCAAGCCGGTATCTTACAATAATCTACCTCGGCATACCGGCAACTATGCTTTATAATCTTACAGCATCATTGCTCAGATCGGTCGGCGACAGCAAAACTCCGTTGTATTTACTGTTGTTCTCTTCTGTTCTGAATGTCGGACTTGACCTGCTGTTTATAGTAGTATTCAAATGGGATGTTGCAGGTGCGGCAATAGCAACTGTAGTTTCACAATTAATTTCCGCAGTGCTTTGCTGTATTTACATATGTTTTAAAGTTAAACTTCTTTTGCCGACCAAAGAAAGTTTTACAAGTATAGGCAGAATGGTTGCTGACGAACTTAAAGTCGGCTGTCCTATGGGACTTCAAAACTCTGTAATTTCTATAGGTATGATGGTTTTGCAGTATTTTGTAAATCAGTTCGGCTCATATGCGGTTGCAGGATATACTATCGGCAACAGAGTGCAGATGCTTGTTCAAAATCCGATGAACTCAATGAGCATGGTAATTGCTACCTTTGCGGGACAAAATGAGGGCGCAGGAAAATATGACAGAATACGAAAAGGCGTAAACTACTGCCTTATTCTCTGCATAACATACGCAATAGCAGTTGGCGCATTAACAATGTTGTTTGCCACACCGATTACGGGAATATTCACAAGCAACAGCTCTCAGCAAACAATAGATTATTCCGTACAATTCATATTCTGGAACTGCCCGTTTGAATTTACTCTCGGAATGTTGTTCATTTACAGAGGCACAATACAGGGTCTTAAAAACGGCATTATTCCGATGATCGGCTCGCTTATCGAGGTACTTATGAGAATATGTGCACCGGTTATTTTAAGCTCAATAATCGGTTATATATCAATCTGCGTTGCAGGTCCTGCCGCTTGGACGGCAAGTATGCTGTTAATGCTTGCGGTTTACTATATAAAAATGAAAGGCTTTAAAAATAAAAAAGCACTTGCATGAAATTAAGGGAACTTTTCAACCGAGAAGTTCCCTTATGTTTTACAGTTATTTATTATTTTGATAATTATTTATTGTTACGGAAAACATTTTTGACACGGGTCATATCCTCTGCTTATTACTTCATCACGAGTGCCTGTAAATTCCTCTTTATTGGAATCTTTCATTCTTTTTACTGCCGAGCAATCAGGATAGTGGAATTTTTTAGTATTGGTATTCAGTATATATGTATGTGTGTCTGTATTCTCATTTTTTGGAGATTCTTCGGGGTCTTCATAGTGACTTTCGGCTTTTGACTCTGCTTTGGACTCAACTTTGGATTCAACTTTTGGTTCTTCCTTGGTTGTCGGTACTGTATATTCACTTTCACCCGTTTTATAATCTATTTTTATATCGGGCTGAACATTATAGCAGTACACACAAAAAGTAATACTGTCGCCGTTATCTTCAACAGACTTTGCCTCCATTAATACGCCTCGTGCAACAAGTTCATCATCCTTAAATATCGGTGTAACCCTGTATAATGTATGGTTATCGGTTTCTTTTACATAATCGGCAACCATATTTTCAAAAGGCAGCATACCCTCAACATTTAGGTAACGGGTACCGGTAATGAGGTTCTTTTCGTTTGCGTTTTCGCCCGTCAGCTGATAGCCGATAAGATGACAGCGATTATACAAATAGTTTCCGTCAACACAATCATACTTTACCGTCTGCCATCCTGACGGTTTTACCGAACCTATTGAACCTCTCTCCTCGGTTGGCATAATATCTTTTCCCACACAGGCATATGCCATTCCGCATCTGCCTAATGTATCCAAATCACTGTAGTACTCAAATGGCGATGTTGTATATTCGTCATCACTGAAATACGGTTCATTGTCATTTATTTCCACATAGGGATTGCCAGAATATTCAGGTATTGACGAAAGGTCAAATTTCGGAGTCTGCAGTTTCGTAGGATTTACAGTCGCTTTTTGTTGTGATTTATCTTCACTTTGTTGAGTATAGCTTTCTTTTGTTTCCGATGATGTATCTAAAACTGTGGATACACAGCCTCCAAATACAGACAGTGCTATTGCTCCTGCCAACAATAAAATACTTTTCCTTTTCATAGTCATTTCCTTTCTGTTTTATAAATTAATATTTTTTAAATATTCCTCGGTTATTTCAGGGTGTGAAAAGCCTTTGAAATCCGAACTTGAAACAAGCGTAAAATCTTTTAAATCGTATGCAAACTTTACATCTGACGGGTATCTTCTGTTCCAATGAAAAATTATTAATTCAGAACATCTTTCTAAATTATCCGGTAAAATATCTTCAATAAAAAAATAATCGTTATTTTCAATTTTCACTAAATCAGATATATCATAAACTGTCATCAACCGAGTATTTCTCAATTCTTTATCTACAAATAATTCTTTTGAATATTCGCTTACCCATAAATTTTTGTTTTGAGTCATTTCAATAATTTTAGAAATCAAAATTTTGTCTGACGAAACGCGCCTTTTGTTAAACATAATTCCGTTGCAATCTTCAAGACATACTACTATGTGCATAAATTTCACCTCTTTATCTTTATTATACAATAAACAAATTTGTTAGCCAATATGTATATTAAATTTTCTCAAATATTTATACCAAATGATTGACATTAAAAAGCTTTAAATATAAAATTATTAACGGTGATTTTATGATTACGGAAACAGAACGATTATTTCTTCGTGAGCTAACAAAAGATGATTTCAGTGCACTATATTTTGGCAGATTCGGATATAACGCAACACTATCCATATACATTTGATAAAACAAGAGTAATGAATTGGATTGACAAAAGCATTGAGCGATACAATATTTTCGGCTTTGGCTTGTGGGCAGTTTGCTTAAAAGATAACATTGCCTCCGCCGCTGTCGCTGTGTCATACGGTTGTAAAAAACTTGATGAATTTATTGACAGTGAAAATGAAACAACTGTTGTGTACGGAATCACAAGGACAGAGTGGGAAAAAATTAAAATATAATTTTACACAAAAATTCACTTGATACATATTGAAAAATATTTTATATGTTGATATAATAAAAATGCCGATTGTTGACTAAGCCTTGGCTTTTTCATAAATATTTTAATAAGGAGATTAGTGTTTGACAAAGACTAATACAACTGTAATAGTAGCATAATCGGGAGGTTTGCTACTTTTACCCACAAACCTCCCAAAAGGTTTTTGATTTTACTTTTTGGAGGATTATGCTCTATGAATAGAGAAAACAAGAAAAAATCATATAAAAAAGGTTATTATAAATCACACGCTTGCAACGAAAGTTTTACCTGCAAGGTATGCGGCAGACTTGTTGTACCTAACGGTGCGGGAAGCGACCATCGCAATCATTGTCCTTACTGCCTGTCAAGTCAACATCTTGATATTGAGCCCGGTGATCGTGAGGCAGATTGCGGAGGAACTATGGAACCTGTCGCAGTATGGGTTCGCAAAAACGGCGAATGGGCGATTATTCACCGCTGCAAAATCTGCGGAACATTAAGCTCAAACAGAATTGCCGCTGACGATAACCCGATAAAACTTATGTCTATTGCAATGAAACCCGTATCATCTCCCCCGTTTCCGCTTGAAAAAATTGAAAAAATGACAAAACTTATGGGCGGTGACGGCGAACTTAAGTGGTAATAATCTGACTGCAAATCAAAAGGACTCCTTGTCGGTTGGCGAGGAGTCTGATATTATTTTTAAACATTTACATATTAAATTATTTTTAGAAAACAATAACACAAGGAGGTTTATATATGTGTACTGCCGCAACATACAAAACAAAGGATTTTTATTTTGGACGAACTCTTGATTACGAATTTTCTTACGGTGATGAAATTACAATTACACCGAGAAACTATGCCTTTGATTTTCGTCATACAAGCACTTGCAGCTCCCATTATGCAATAATCGGAATGGCTCATATTGCAGGTAATTATCCGCTCTACTATGATGCAATCAACGAAAAAGGGCTTGGAATGGCAGGACTTAACTTTGTCGGAAATGCCGTTTATGCCGAACCTGACGACAGTAAGGAAAATGTGGCGCAATTTGAATTTATACCGTATATCTTAAGCAAATGTGCGAGTGTAAGCGATGCAAAAAACTTGCTTGCAAAAATTAATCTTACAGGCACTCCGTTCAGCGATAAACTTCCGACCGCCGGGCTTCACTGGATAATTGCAGATAAAAACGAATCTATAACCGTTGAATCCGTTGCAGACGGACTTCATATTTACGATAATCCTGTCGGTGTACTCACTAACAATCCACCGTTTGAAACCCAGATGTTTCTGCTGAATAATTATATGTCGCTCTCCGCTAAACAACCGCAGAATACATTTGCAAACGGACTTAAACTTAATTCGTACAGCCGTGGTATGGGGGCAATCGGATTGCCGGGTGATCTTTCATCTGCATCACGATTTGCGAGAGCTGCATTTACTAAAATGAATTCAATTTCAGGTGAAAGCGAAAACGAAAGTGTAAGCCAATTTTTCCATATTCTCGGCTCTGTAGATCAGCAACGAGGTTGTTGTGAAGTCAGCGAAGGAAAGTATGAAATTACAATTTATACTTCCTGCTGTAATGCCGCAAAGGGAATTTATTACTACACAACCTATAATAATCATCAGATTTCCGCCGTAGATATGCACAGAGAAAATCTTGACGGTACAGAACTTATACGCTATCCGTTAATTACGGAACAACAAATCAATTTTCAAAACTAAAGCAACAGACCGACACATCAAAATGTATCGGTCTGTACTTTTATTCTGCGTTTTTAAGAGCCTCTTCCATAGGAATTTTTTTGATTTTTCTGAACTGCAACGCACCTACAACAGCATATGCAAGTATGCCTAAAACAAGCATTTGAACATAAACCATAGGGTCAATGTAGAAAGTAAGCCAGCCTGAAAAACTCCTGATAATTTCGGAATATATAGCTTTCATAAACAAATACGAAATCGGCAAGCTGATTATTACCGAAAGAATGGCTACAATCGCTGTTGACATAATATAAAGTCTTTTGATTTCTCCGTTCTGATAGCCGAGTATTTTTACTATCGAAACGGAATTTGCATTCTTTTCGATTATAACTTTAGAAAGCAGGTAAACAAGCAACATATAAAGGACAACGGAAAATACTACAATTATAGGAATCATTCCGCCCATTGAATCTGTCATTTGGTCGGAAACAACAGTCAAATCCTTTTGAGTAATTTTGCTTGCAATGTACTTATCATCAATATCGGTTATTTCATTATCCGAAAAATATCCGCTGAAATAATCATCGCTTTTTTCAAATTCGTTTCTGAAATTTTCTATATCTGTAAATACCGCCAGTGATGCAGGATATTTATATGTACCGCTTATTGTCAGTCGATAAGTTTTATCATCATACTTTGTCTTTAAGTCAAGATTATCTCCGACTTTTAATCCGAATTTTTCCAATACACCCTCGGATACAAAAACAGAATTTCTGTCAACAAAACCTGCTTTTACATAGTCCGAATCCTTATCCACACCATACACGGTAATTTCATCCGAATTTTCCGAATTTTCAAAATCGGTTTCGAGTGTGGTTACAGCGTACTTTTCCGCTCCCTTAGTATCTGTTTCAACAGGAACTTTTAAAACATACTGATAATTACAAATCATATTATCGATTACTTCTGTCTTAAAATTATTTACCAATGGTGTCAATAAAAGACTGAACATTAAAATAAAGTTCGAGAATAAAATACCTATAAACATAACAATGTAGCCGGATTTATTTTGAAAAATCACACGAAGTCTGAATTTTGTCATAAATTTAAAATCAGGTAACTTCACAACCTTTTTCTTCTCTTTTTTGCTAAGGTCATGACGCAAAAATTTAAGAGGCGAAAGCGAGAGCTTTTTGCTGAGAATAAATATATTGACAAGTACCATAATTATACAAGGCACAACGGTTGTTATAAAGAAAGCATATGCATTCCACAATGTAACATACGGGCCAAGGCTGTAACTTCCGTAATAAATATCTGCTATAACATTTTTAAATACCGAATATCCGAGAATATTACCGAGTACCGCACCGATAAGAGTAACAATTACAGGCAAAACAAGATAATGTCTTAATAATTCGCCTCTTGTATAGCCTGATGCTCTGAGTGTACCGATAACAGCAGACTCTTTTTCAATAGTATTTGAAGTAGTAACTGCAAATACAAATGCCATAATAGCAATAACGATATATAAAAGAATTATCATCATAGATGTATCCGAACCGATATCATCACCCGAAAAATGGATTGCCTGATTATCGGGTTCAGCAATAAAGTTTTTGAGCTCTGCATTTTTTGCAATCAATTCTTTTATATCGGTATTTTTATCGTGCTTTTCCTGCTCTGAATATGAAGCATCGTTAAAAGTGTAGGAATAGCAATAGTTTAAATTTTTATCGGAAATTTTGTCAAAAGCATTATCTGTTACAGTTGCAACAGTAAAGTTTTGAGCGTCAAACATCATATCCGTATTACTTTTAAACAATGATGTGTAATCGGAAAAAGCAACATAACCGCTGACTTTGTATTCCTTGCCGTCAAGCGTTACTTTATCGCCGATTTTTATATCATTATTTTCGCTGAATAATCTGTCAAGTGCAATTTCATTGTCTGTCTTTGGAAATTCTCCGTCAAAAAGTTCTATCTTATCTACATCATTTCTCATTTTATAAATTCTGTATGTAGAGCTTTTATAGGTTTCTTCTTTATAAAAATTATCATAAACCGTTAAATCTTCATCTTCAAGTTTTGTTTTAAGGTCATCGGTCATCTTGCTTTCAAGAACAAAATTACCGTCCTCTATATTATTTTTATCAAAACTTTCGTCAAAAGCGGTTTTCATACTTGTACCGGCAACCAAAAAGCCTGATACAACTCCGATTGTAGCCACTAAGAATATAAAAATAACAATATACTTTCCGATATCTCCCTTAAGTTCTCGTGGCAGTCGCTTATTAAGCGGATTCTTCATAAATTCATCTCCTTACCAATCAAGCTCTTCGGCATTAACTTTTTCGGTATTTTCATATTCTTTACGAATATTTCCGTCTCTGAGTTTGATAACCTTATCTGCCATCAATTTGATAGCGTCGTTATGAGTTACGATAATTACGGTGTTTCCGTACTTTTGATTAATGGTTTCGATAAGTTTTAAAATATCCTTTGAAGTTTTATAATCAAGCGCACCTGTCGGCTCATCACAGAGTAAAATATCGGGATTCTTTACAATTGCTCTGCCTATTGATGTTCTCTGCTGCTGACCGCCCGAAAGCTGACTCGGAACTTTATCCTTGTGTTCCCACAAGCCGAGAGTATGCAAAAGTTCATCTGTATCAAGAGGATTTTTGCTTAAAAATGCTCCTACCTCTATATTTTCTTTTACAGTAAGATTCGGAATTAAATTATAGAACTGAAATACATAACCGAGATGATTTCTTCTGTAAAGCGAAAGCTGCTTTTCGTTCATATCTTCGATTTTACTGCCGTCAATGGAAATGCTGCCGCCATCGGCTTTTTCTATACCGCCGATAATGTTGAGCAAGGTTGACTTACCCGAACCTGACGGGCCGAGCAAAACGCAGATCTTGCCTTTCTCAACTCCGGTGGTAATACCTTTTAATACCTTTGTACGATTTTCCCTTGTACCGTAATACTTTTCTATACCCTTAATTTCAAGAAACATAAACTACCTCCTGCTATTTATATGAATATATGTTTATTTGTTCATATGTTCAATAATAAGAATTTAACATACAAAGCAAATATTGTCAAGTAAAAAATAAATAAAAGTTATTTTAAAAATTCATTTAGTTAGTTTTGACTAACCTAAGCCGCTAAAAATATCTACTGTGTATGCATTTTGCCGACGCAGCAGACTGTTTTAGATTTTTTCTGTCTTAATAGGAATATATCCTGCGTTTATTACAATATCTCTCAATTCTTTTTCGGCAATTTCCTGCTTTGTTCTTACATAAGCGGAATTTTCCGAAAGTTTTACCTTTGCAAGATAATTTTCTTTTGAGTTAAAAGCATTTTCCACTCGCATTGCGCAGTTTTTGCAAGTCATACCGTCGATTTTTATTTTGTATTCAAATCTGTAATTATTCACATTACTGTCCTGCGGCTTAACTTTTTTTATACTGTCGCCGCCTGTACCGCAGCAACCGCTTTTAAGGTTTTTGATGTATTTTAAAACACCGATTACACATATAACAGCGATAACCGCACAAACAATAATTGTAGAAATAATAGATTCCATAATAACAGCCCCTTGTAAGTTAGTTTCTTCTAACCTTAGTATATCACTCTGCTTTTTCCTTGTCAAATATAAATATTGTCTTAAAACAGTTCTGTTTTTGTTAAATATAAAAAACTCTTATTTAAGATTTCGAGTAAAGTTTTGCAGATTAGAGGTAACAAAATTCTTCCCGAAGAAATTATAAAATTCAACTTAAATTATGTGCTAAACTATAAATTACCCCAACTTTTTATAAAAAAACTTATCAAAAAACTGCACCCTGTCATATGACAAGATGCAGTTTCTGTTAAAATCAGATAGTAATAATTCCGCATTGAGTAAGAATTGATGTTACAAGAATAATGATAAGGCAAATCGGAGCGACATATTTAATTATTACATTAAACAAACCTTTTCTTTTGAAAGCTTCGCCGTTGCGTGTAACTTCATCTGTAATAGCCTTTGGTTTGATAACCCAACCTATAAGAATACAGGTGAAGAACGCTACAATCGGCATAAGAATACTGTTGCTGAAGAAATCGAAGAATGTCAGAATATCCATTCCGAAAATTTTAAAATCAGACCAGATTCCGTTTCCGAGTGATGACGGAATACCCATCAACAAGCAAAGTCCGATTACGATAAGACAGCCAACACATCTGTTTACATGGAATTTGTCCATAAGTGAGGAAACTATAGCTTCCATAATTGAAATGGCACTTGTGATTGCCGCAAAGAATACGAGAATAAAGAACAACAGAGCAACAACATCGCCGCCGGGCATTTGGTCAAATACTTTTGGAAGAGTCATAAACATAAGACCCGGGCCGCTTTTTGAAAGACCTGCCTCACCGCTGAATACATAAACGGCAGGAATAATCATAAGACCTGCAAGAAGTGCAACGGCAGAGTCAAAAATTTCAATTTGGTTTACAGATTTGGTAAGGTTGATTTCATTCTTTGTGTATGAACCGTAGGTAACCATAATACCCATTGCAAGGCTCATTGAGTAGAAAAGCTGTCCCAAAGCACCTGCAACCGTCATTAAGGAGAATTTGCTGAAATCCGGTACAAGGTAGTAGGCAACGCCGTCAAGCGCACCCGGAAGTGTCAGTGCATAAACCGAAATTCCGATTGTAAGAATAATGAGCATAGGCATCAGAAATTTACTGATTTTTTCAATGCCGTTTTTAACACCTATCAAAATTACGCATACGCTTAATCCCATAAATATAAGAAAGAATACAAGCGGTGACCACGGATTACTGATAAAGTCGGAAAAATAATTATCTCCTGCCGCTTGTGTAGCAAGACCTTGTGCATATACTGTAACATACTTTGTTACCCAACCGCCGATTACACAGTAGTAAGGGCAGATTATGATAGGAACTATAACTGCAAGTACGCCCAAAAAACCGAATTTGCTGTTGAGCTTTTTATAGGCAAGTACAGGGCTTAACTTTGTTTTTCTTCCGATAGCAATTTCAGCGGTAAGCATTGCAAAACCGAAGGTTACGGCTAATATAAGGTAAACCAAAATAAAAATACCGCCGCCGTACTGTGCGGCAAGATAGGGGAATCGCCAGATGTTTCCGAGGCCTACTGCACTGCCTGCCGCAGCAAATACAAATCCCAGGCCACCGGAAAAGTTACTTCTTTTCTTTTCCATAATAATATATCCCTCATTTAAGAAATTTTTAATTGATTATACCATAATTCTACAAATAAAACAATACATAATGAATATTATTTTTTTTAAAAACAAAATATAAAAAAATTGACAGACAAAGACTATGGTAAATCTGTTGTCTGTCGGTTAAAGTCAGCTGTTTAATTTTTGTTTGTAATTTTTATATCGTACAATAAAGTATATAATACACTCTATGCATACAAAGACAGTAAATATAATTGAAAGATCTGCAATTATACCGAATGCGACAATTGCAAATACTGCTCCATAGTTTTTAACTGATTCTTTTACCATTGTAATTTGGTTTTGTACCCATATCCATATAAAAATACTGCTTAGTATATTTGATAAAGTCAGACCGGCTATACAAATACAAAAGTTTTTATATTCCTTTATCAGCACTCCGAAAATAATTGGTATGATAATTTGAACAAACCACATTATTATTGTAAAATATCCGCCTGTATTAATAGGAATATATATGCTGAAAATTGATAATGAAAGTATAATACATATGATGAGTTTTATTTTGTTATCTTTAATTATTTCCTTATCCATTGTTTTAATTATTCCTTTATTTCCGTAAAAGGTATGTTATGCTCGGTTGCATACTGTTCTGCATATGAACCTTTTATTCCATAGATTGTGAGCTTATCACAGCCTTCAAAGGCATTATCAGCAATATACTCAATTTTATCATAGATAGTAATTTTCTCCAACAAAGTGCAATTTTCAAAAGCTCTCGAATAAATATGTGAAATATTTCTGGACAAAAACAATTGTTTTAAGGATGTACAATCACTAAATGTATAATCTTCTATAATTCTAATATTATCAGGAATATTTATGCTATTTAAAGATGTGCATCCATCAAAAGCACCGGACGCGATACCTCTAATAGTAATATTATCCGGAATTACAAGAGTCTCTAATGAAGAACAGCCTTCAAATGATAAACTTTCAATTTTTTTCACATCACCATTAAAATTAACATTTTTCAGGCTTTCACAATTAATAATAGAGAATTGTTTTATGGTACTTGGAAGTTGAATGCTTTCTAATGAAATACAATTAGTAAAGCAACGGTCACCTATATACTCTATCCCTTCAGAAACGACAATCTCTTTTACTATATCGTTGTCCTCAAACATTCCTTTTCTTTCCGCACCCCACAAATTATGTCCTGTAATATATCCGCCTAAAGCATTTACTTTATGGAAAAATATTGTTGAAGGAATTACAACTTTCTCTGATGGGTAGTTTATCTTTACAATTGTTGCCGAATTATTTGTATATCCATCGGTTTCATATGTGTACCCAAACCACCAATGTTCACTTGAACAACTTTGCAACAATATAAATATCACTAACACTACACAAAATATACCGATAGGTAGTCTATATTTTTTTATTTTCTCCATCATATCACCTTGGTAAAATAAATATTATAAAAATAATATCAGTTATATTTGTATCATAATACCCTTTACAGCGTAATCCGTATTGCAAGATTCTCACCATATTATTATTGTTTGTCTTATTAATTTCAAATGTCGGACTTGCTGCCTTCGTCTGCGAACCAAAAGTTCCGGTAATTTTAGACTCTGGAAATCCTAGTTCAATCTGAAACGCTTTTACTAATGTAATAAAAGTTGTTGAATATGACACTCCATCAACATCAATGGGTGTATATCCTGCTCTGCCCGAATATGTATTATTTAGCCATGTCTGTGCATCAATAACATTCTGATTTCCAGCTCCGACCTCTGAGTCTTCAACAACAGCCGCATTAGTTGTTACCGGGAAACTAAAAAATATACTAGTAAATATTAATATGGATAATGTGAAACTTAAATTTTTTTTGATTTTCTCAACATAATTATTCCACCCCTCCTGCAAATTCATTATATTAAATAGTATTCTAAATAAATTAAGCTCTCACTACAAAATAATAATTATTAAAACTTTAAGACAACTAAATACTTCATTAGCCTTGAATGAAGCAAACACAATCAAGCCAAATTTGAATTATTACAAATTAGATAAATCATCAAAAACAGATTGATCAATAGATTCATCAACAACAAATTCAGATGTAGTTAAAAGAATGGATAAATCGCCATTTTCATCATAACCTTCTAGGGCTAATAACGCTCCTATCTCCTTATCTACCCACATTTCAAATTTTTGAGTCTTTATTTTTTCAGAATAATCACCATCTATTTCACCTGAAATTACAAAGCACTCTCTACCTAAAACTTCATCTATTTTGTCTATATTCCATTTTTTAAAGTCTGATAAAAAACCAAAAGCAAATGCTTGTGAAAAATATTGCGTATTCGACATTGGTAATTGAGGAAGATTATTTCTATAATAATAACAGTCTTCACTCTCTTCGGGTAAATATTTGATTCTTTTCTTTGAGTCAACTAAGGATACAAAATCCAATTTCTTGCTTGACTCAATATCAACCGGCAATTTCTCATAAATATTATTCTCATTTTCGGATTTTATCTCTTTCGCAGAAATATTAATTCGATCATTTATAATTCTTTCTTCAATAGATTTATTTTGAATGCTATTTATGCTTTTGGTTTTTTGCTTCTGTATATCAGCGTCAACTTTTATATTTTCTGCATCACCATTTACATTGGCAGAGTATTTTCCATCAAATGAGCAACTTGATATTAATTCCCCATTTTCGTTATATATCAATTCTTTTGATTTCGGATTTTCACCCTGCTGAATACAATATGTGGAATAATATGAGTAACCTGTCGAAGGAATATGATAGTAGGTAGCCTGTAATGAGTTAAAATAATCAATTGAATTCAACATTCTATCATAAATATAAGATTTGTTCGTTTCACTATTAATACTGTCGCTACTTCTAACATTAGATATGCTATTAACTCTATTGATACTCGTTGATATGTTCAACTTTATATCAGTTCTCCTATCGTCCTCACTAAAACCATTAGCTTCATAAACTTGTTCGATTATATTCTCTGCTGTTGCTGAATGTGTTACAACTGTCCTTTCTGCTTCTATTAGTTTTTCTGTGTTAGCCTCAATATCATTTAAACTATCTACACTAGCTGATGCAACATAGACTATACAGCCAATAATTAGAGTAAATACAAATATAATTGATATTATAATCTTTTTCATTAGTAACCCTCCCAGTTTATTTCGTTGAAACATATTTTGTATATGTATATAACATTAATATTTTTCTTAACGCTTCAGATAAAAATAATTCTTGTTGTGGCTCTAAAACAAAGCAACTCCATTTGATTCCATATTTTGAAATATATTTTTTATAAATAGATTTTAACATTTTACTTGTTAAACAAACATCGCCATAGACTTTATCTTCATGTGCATATTGAATATCATCTATAACATAATAAAGTTTTTTATCTGTATCATATCCGGTAATTATAAACCAATGCGGCCAATCCTTTTCCATGTACTGTTCGGAATAAAACAATGATATTAGATTTCCGCCCAAAACAGTCACATAACCCTTGTTAATATAATTCTGAATATTTTTTGAAAAGTTATTTTTATGAATGTGCTTAATCTCTAAGTTTAATAGTCTTTTGCTTAGTTCAATTATTTTTTCACGAGAATCCACACTGATTTGTAAGAAGTAAAACTGGTATATTTTTGACAAAATAATAAATAAATCACCATAATATCCATTTTTATGATTTAGTTGATTAGCAACAGCCCTTTCAAAACAAGATACTTTATCTAACGAATATTTAATTGTGCTATCTAAGGAAATTCTTTTTTTCATACAGCTGCCCTCAAAACTTATTACAATTAATTATTAATTTTTATGGCAACTAATATGTCACAACATTGCCCATAATTCACTTTCGGTAAAATATTTTCTGTGTCAAATGTTAACTGGAAAACTCTCGAATAACATTTATATTTTTGTCTGCTATAGTTACTATTATTTATAAACTACAAATACAAACTATCTATGCGTTCAATAAAAAAACAAATCCAATTATCGTTCTCTTTTTATAAAAAATATATCATATATTGTTTCTTATTACTAGATGACATTTGTCATTATTTTTCATACTTAATGCAAAAAGACTCATTTTCACAAAATGAAAATGAGCCCAAATCTATAATTAATAATCTATTTATGACCAACTATATATAATCATTTTTCACTGCATAAACTGCAAGCTGAGTTCTGTCTCTTAGTTTTAATTTAAGAAGCAATGCAGAAATATTATTCCTCACTGTTCCCTCTGATAAAAACATAGTTTTTGCAATTTCTTTGTTGCTAAGTCCTTTTGCCACATTGACAAGCAATTCGGTTTCTCTGTTTGTAAGTTTTACTGTGTGAGTATTATTTTTAACAAGTTTTTCTTTCATGCTGTCAAAAACAGTTTTTCCAAAAACATTTATATCGAGCATTGTGCTTTTTATAGCATTAACTATTTTTGTTTCGTCTACATCTTTGAGCACATATCCGTCCGCTCCGCTTGTCAACGCTTTGCTTACTGTGGCTTTATCGTCAAATGTGGTTAATACAAGCACTTTAATATTCGGAAAGTCCTGCTTTATTTTATAAGTAGCACTTGAGCCGTCACAATAAGGCATTTGCATATCCATAAGTACAATGTCGGGCTTTTCTGTTTTGCATAAATCATATGCCGAATTTCCGTTACTTGCAAGACCGCATACTTTTATATCTTTGTCCTGTTCAATAATTATCTTTAAACCGTTTCTGAAAATTTCATCATCGTCTGCAATTATAACATTAATCATAATTTATCACCTCCACGGGAATATATGCCTTTACGGAAAATCCGTTACCGGGTAATGAAGAAAACTCAATATTTCCGCCGATAGAATTAATCTTTTCTTTCATTCCTTTAAGTCCGAAATCAGGAACAATTTTATCACAGCCTGTACCGTCGTCAATTATATAAAGTCTGATACAATTCTCTGAAAATTTAAGTATAACTTCAATTTTGTTTGCATTTCCGTGTCTGATTGAATTGGTGACAGCCTCACGAACAACGCTGAAAATTGTGTCGGATGCAAAACCGTGATATGATTTTTCTTCGCCCATTTCAGTAAATTCAATACAGCTGTTTCCTGAATTGTAATTACATATAAAATCTTGTATTCTGGCAGAAATGCTTGATTTTGTATCTGTTTTAATGCCGACAACGCATTTTCTTACATCATTAAGTAATAATTCGGAGGCTTGCAAAGCCTTTTTTGTATTTTCATTAGAATTGTTTTTGTCAATCAGCGACAGCTTTAGCAATGTCATAATTGAAACAAGTCCGTGACCGACAGAATCGTGAAGTTCCTGTGCAATCCTTGTCTGTTCTTTTTCAACGGCAAGTCGCTTTTCTATTACATTCATCTTAGCAAGCTGTGTATTTGCTTTTGTAAGTTCTTGATTTTTTTCTGACAGTTTTTTATTCAGCATATAATATGTACTTACATCATAAAAAACAAATATTTCGGATACGGTTCTTTTTTCGTTGCAAACGGGCATTTTGCTGATTTCAAAGTATTTATTTTCCGAAACGGAAACATCTAATGAACCTGAGTTTTTATTCAGTAAATCGCTGAATTTTGAAATATCGCTGTTTGTGATTTCCGCAATACGCATAAATGCTGTAATACAATCTTTATGTAAAATACTGTCATCAAAATTAAAGGCTTTTTTTACTGCGTCATTAATATAGGTAATTTTATGTTTTTGATTTGTAACAATTATTCCTTCGTTTATTGAGCTCATAAGATATTTTACGGTAAGCGGGGGAATGGTAATAAATTCGTATTTATAAACAGCTAAAAATATCAGTAAAGAAGTTATTGAAAAAGATACAGGAGTAAAATCATATCTTATTGAAAAAACATCAAGCAAAGAAATTAAGTTGAAAGTAATGGGAATTATTGCCGAAAGCGAAATCAAAAGTATCTGTGGGAAATTCTCTTTAAAAGATTTAATATTTTTTCCTACCATTAAACAAACGGATATTATCAGCAACAAGTAATTATATGCAACCGTTATGTAAAATCCGTTTCCGCCGATTACTTCGTTGCTCTGATAACTTTTAAAAAATAAATGAAAAATAGGATCTGTGATTTTTAGTAAAAAGAGAATTGTTGACGGAAGAAATACGGCTGATTTAAAAATTTTACTTTTTACTGTAGCGGCTTTTGTGTAATGCAAAGCAAAAATCAAAAACACAGTTCCTATAGTGCATACAGAGAAGTAGCCGATATTGCTGAGAATTATTTTTACCGAAAGGTTTGTGGTGAAAATGTCAAAAATATGGCATACTATCCAGTTTATAATTAAAATCTGACAGGCGGTAAAATATCGTGACATCTTTTGACTGTATGAATTTTGTATAAATACAACGGTACTTATAATCGTTAGGCTTAAAGAAACAAGGTTTAAACCAAGGGTAAGTAATGTGTCCATAATAACTCCCTGATACTCTGTAATTTTTTAAATTATAACACGCATAAAATTGAATGGCAACAAAAATTAACCGAATAAAAACAAGCGACAGCATAAACTAACTGTCGCTTAAAAATTTGATTTATATTATGAATGTCGATATTAATCAATAAATTTGATTCTTACACAACATTAAAAATCCCAGTCGGGAACATATTTACGGTCGGCAGAGTCAAGTTCTTGTGTAAATCCGTCAAAGCCGAGCATCATATAGTAATCTTTCACTTTCTGATATTCCCGCCTTGTAATTTTACGGTTAATCTTTTCATATTTATCAGCGTTGCCCATGGGGATATACTGCCCCATAAGGCTGACAAGAATCTGATTGCCATAGTTTTTCTTGAGAATATCAAGAACTTCCATACTGTTCTTTGTGTGTGACGGAAGAATAAGATGTCTTACTATTATGCCTTTCTGCATCATCTGTCGGTCATCAAACTGTGGAAACCCAACCTGAAACAGCATTTCTTTAATTGCTACAGTTGCAGTTTCTACATAGTTTGGTGCGAGTGAATACTTAAGTGCAAGCTCATTATTGCTGTATTTGAAATCAGGAAGATAGATGTCAACTATTCCGTCAAGCATATTTAAGATTTTAGGACTTGTATAACCACTGCAATTATACACAATCGGAATTTTCGGTTTGTAAATTTCAAAACTTTTTACAACTGCAGGCGCAAAATGATCTGCTGTAACAAGATTAATGTTATGAACATTCTGCTCTTCAAGTCGTTTGTAACAGTCGGCAAGCTCCTGCGGTGTAATTTCTCTGCCTCTGTGTAAAGAAGAAATTTCGTAATTTTGGCAATAAACACAACCGAGAGTACAACCGCTGAAAAAAATTGTACCGCTGCCGTTTGCTCCGCTGATGCAAGGCTCTTCGCCAAAATGAGGTGCAACTCTCGCTATTACGGGATTTGTTCCCATTCGGCAAAAGCCGCCGCCGCTTGATTCACTTCTTTGTGCATTGCATTTTCTTGGACATAAATTACATATCACTGATATCACCCTAATAAGTTATGATATAAGTATAGCACATCTGCAAGAAAATAGCTATATTAATATGTTTTGAAATCAGTTAAAAAATCTTCTACTATATCGTCAATGTGACATTCCTCAATATCAAGAGAATTGCAAAGAATAACAAGTTTCTTTATCTCCTCCGCATTATCGGACAGATTGGCATATTGCCTGACAGTTCGCTCTTTGTCAATTACATCAATACCATAGGTAATATTAGCATTGTTAGAATAAGTATTAATTCTGAACAGTAACATAAAATAAAAGTAACCTTTCTTCGTGATTATCAATCACCCTTAAGCAAGATAATACATCGTTTTACGCTAAAAGTCAAGGCAAATACGCACAAAAGTATAGGTATATATTTATCTTTGTATATTTAAACAAAATACAATTTTGTTTTTTATGTAGATTTATTGTAAATTTTTTGTCATTTTTCAGATACAGAAATAAACAAAAAAGTATAGATTTGTAACCACAAAAAATATCATTGACGATTATTATAGTTAAAATGCTATACAAATTTGTTAATTACATAAATAATATTCGGAACAAATGTTTGAAATGTGTTGACTTAGTGAACGCTGTCATATATAATTAAATCAGTTCTGTATTTATTGTTGCTGTGCCGTGTTAAATGCAATGATATTTCTTGCGTATAGAACAAGAAAATACTTATTTCCGTTAAATCTGTGTTTTCGGCTGATATTCAGCTTATTACTGATTTTGACTGATTTTTTGGATAGAAAACAATTTTGTTAATTATGCACAATAAGCACAGTAAAACTTTGTTTTAATGTGCTTATTTATTTTCTGTAAAAGAAATTAAAGCTTTGCAAAATTTGCTAAAATCTAATTACTGATACATAAAGTAAATTGAAAAAAGGAGAGAAAGAAATGTTTTTAAAAAGGACGCTTGCAGTTTTACTTAGCGCTACAATGCTCTTTGGTATGACATCGTTGTCAACAACAGCGGCAACCACAGATACAGAAGCAGTGTCGGCAGGTAATTACTACAACGCAAGTTATCTTGAAAATTATGCAAGCAATGCTTACAACGAACAGAATCTCGGCGCAAACTACAGCAAAAGCTCAACAGAGTTTAAGGTATGGTCACCGGAGGCATCTGCCGTAAAGGTTAAACTCTATACAACAGGTTCCGATTCCGAAGCAGGTGCAGCTGTTCTCGGCACTTATAACCTTAAAAAGAACAGCTCTACAGGTATGTGGTCGGTTACTGTAAACGGTGACCTTAAGAACACATACTATACTTACCTTGTTACCGTAAACGGTACAACAAACGAAACACAGGATGTTTATTCAAAAGCAACAGGTGTAAACGGTAACCGTTCAATGGTTGTTGACCTTGATTCCACAGACCCTGACGGTTGGGACAGCGATAACCATGTTCTTTTCAACAATGCACAGGAGGCAGTTGTATGGGAAGTTCATGTTCGTGACTTCTCAATTTCGGACACTTCGGGCGTCAGTGATGACAACAAAGGTAAATACCTCGCATTTACCGAGGGCGGCACAAAGATTAATTCGGATACAAGCGCAAGCTCTGTATCAACTGCTGCAGATTATCTTGTAAAGTCGGGTATTAACTGCGTTCAGCTAATGCCTGTATATGATTTCGGTTCTGTCGATGAAACAATCACAGGTTCGGCAACAAACAGAAACTGGGGTTATGACCCTGTAAACTACAATGTTCCCGAGGGTTCATATTCTTCTAACCCATATGACGGTAATGTTAGAATCACTGAATTTAAGCAGATGATTCAGGCACTTCATGACAGAGGTATTTCCGTTGTAATGGATGTTGTTTACAACCATACATATGTAACAGAGGGTTCATGTTTTACAGATACAGTTCCTAACTACTATTACAGAAAAACAAGTTCAAGCGTTTATTCAAACGGTTCGGGCTGCGGTAACGAAACTGCATCCGATAAACTTATGTACAGAAAGTATATGATCGACTCAATTCTCTATTGGGCAAGCGAGTACCACATTGACGGTTTCCGTTTTGACCTTATGGGAATTCACGACATTGCTACTATGAATCAGATTCGTTCAAGTCTTGATAACCTTTATTCGGACGGTTCGGGTAAGAAGATTCTTATGTACGGTGAGCCTTGGACAGGCGGTTCAACCGCAATCAGCGACGGTTGTTTTCAGAGCAAAGCTTCTCAGCTTGATGCAAGAGTAGGTATGTTCTGCGACTCATACCGTGATGCTATTAAGGGTGGTACAAACGATGCATCAACCGGTTTTATTCAGGGTAATAATGGTAAAACTTACACAGTTGTAAACGGTGTAAAGGGTCAGTGCTTCGGTGCAAAAGCTCCTTCACAGACAATTGCTTATGCCGATGCCCACGATAACCTTATTATGTGGGATAAGATGGTGCTTAGTAACGGCAGTAAGGATTGGAACTCTACTTCCTCTTCGCTTACAGATCAGATGAAAGCCACAATGGGACTTCTCATGACTTCACAGGGCATAGTATTTATGACAGCAGGTTCGGAATTCTGCCGTACAAAGCAGGGCGACCACAACAGTTATAAATCACCCGATTCAATCAATGCCATTGATTGGACTCGTTTAAAGACATATTCTGAAACAGCTGATTATTATAAGGGCCTTCTTAAAATCAGAGAGAATTACACACCGCTCAAGGGAGGTAACTTCTCAACTCCTACATTCCAGTCATCATACGGCAATGTTGTTGCTTATACATATTCCAATAACACAGTCGGCGAGTGGGGCAAGGTTTGCGTACTCGTAAACAGCGGTACACAGGCTTGCACAATCGGTCTTGACGGCAGCGGCTGGACAGTTGTTGCAAACGGCACAAAGGCAGGACTTGAAAGTCTTGGCACAGTTTCGGGCAAATCATATTCTATCCCTGCAAGAAGTACTTGCGTACTTGTTCAGTCATCTACATTCGGTAATCTTCAGAATGCAGAACCTACATACGGTACACTTAAGGTAAACCATGTTGATGAAAACGGCAATGTTTTAAAGAGCACATCAGCTACTTATAAGACAGGTACAACATACCGTGCTTTACCTGATACAACACTTCTTTATGACTATAATCTTGTTAATACAACAGGCACAACAACAGGTAAAGTTGAAAGCGGTAAGACATACACTGTAACATTTACATACAAATCTTCAGGTATTTCCTCAGGTTACCTTACAGTAAACTATGTAGATGCAAACGGCACAAAGGTTAAAGACTCTGTTAAGAACAAAATGAGAAGCGGAGATGAATACTCTGTAAGTCCTGCAACAATTCAGGGTTATCAGCTTGATACAGATAGTTTCCCTGCAAACACAAGCGGTACTTTCTCGGGTACTGACACAACTATTACATTTAAGTACAAAAAGCTTAATTCTACAAGCACAGTAGTTCACTACAAAAAGCCGTCAAGCTGGTCAGATGTTCGTTGCTATTCATATACAGATGACGGCAAAAATCCGACAGGCGAATGGAATACTGCTACAGTAATGACAAGCGAGGGCGACGGTTGGTACAAATGTACAGTCCCTGCATCTGCTTGCTATGTAATGTTCCACCCAACTTCAAATATCGCTCAGGAGCCGGGGCAGGGTGCAAGCGGTTATGCCGCATCCGGCGAAGTATGGATTAATAACGGCGCTATCACATTTGCCGCTACAGTAATTACAAGCCATATTGATATTGCAACAGGCAAAAAGATTGCCTCTGATGTTGTAAGCGAGAAAACAAAGGTTACTTCAAGCGACACATACACAACTTCTGCAGTTGCAGGTAAAAATGTAATTACTCCTTTAAATGCAACAGGTAATTATTCCGCAGGCGTAATCAATGTTGTATATCTTTACGATTCAGGTGAAGTTCCTACAACAGCACCGACTACACAACCTACCACAGCACAGCCGTCAACATCTGCAACAGAAATTCCTTCAACACCTTCTGATAAAGTATTGATAGGCGATGTTGATACAGACGGCAACATTTCAATCAATGATGTATCTGTTATACAGTTATTTATCAGTGAGCAGTCAACATTGACAGATAAACAGCTTATTGCGGCAGATGCAAATGATGACGGCAGTGTTGATGTAATTGACGCTACACTTGTTCAGATGTACTTGGTTTATAATATTGCAGACGGCAGTTTAGTAGGTCAGTATAAGTATATTGTACAGCCTACACAGCCAACAACACAAGCAAGTACAGCGGCACCGACAACACAGCCAACTACAGCACAGCCTACAACTGCAGAACCGACAACAGAGCCTACAACAACTCCAAGCGGTACATACACAGTAACATTTGCAAACTCACTTAACTGGGACGGTACAATTTACTGTTATTATTGGACAAGCGGCAGTCAGGGTGAAGTTGCTTGGCCGGGCACAAAAATGAATTTCGTAGAGAATAATGACCACGGTCAGGCAGTTTATACATTGACTGTTCCGACTTCTTGCGACAGCGTAATCTTTACTAACGGTTCTTCACAGACTGTTGATATTAACACAGGTTCAAAAGACACCAATTACTATGCTAAAACAACAAAGACAGATAAAGGCTATAATGTAGGTACTTGGTGATAATTAAGATATTAATTAAATATTCGATAGTCACGCAGCGGTCCCTCCGATATTTTCGGAGGGATTGCTTTTGGCTTTTTATCGAAAAATTGGAATAAATTATGGTTTAGCGGAGTGTCGGTCGGGGATTGAAATTTAGCTAACGCTAAAT
>OHEL01000514.1_pt1 | contig 23288 bp, 19 predicted proteins | sample 1567251 | NCBI WGS metagenome assembly OHEL01 (sample SAMEA3879601, study PRJEB24766) | human gut metagenome | biome: human-associated habitat; feature: feces | place: USA | collected 1985/1987
ACTACCCGCACGGAACGCAACCGCCGCCCGGTCTGCTCTGAACGCGCGCGTACCATTCTCCGCGGACGCAGCGCTGCCCGCATGGGACGCAACCGCCGCCCGGTCTGCTCTGACTGCGCACACAGCTCCTAGCACCGCCAGCACTGCACTCATCGGGATCGCTGCCCAGCCTGCCAGCACCAGAAGCTTATCGAATCCAGCCTGCGCTGCAAACCAGTTCGGCAACCACTGCTTCAACGGCTGATCCAGCTGATAAACATTGTAAATCTCCCGCGCATACGCCTGGATTTCCTTTGCGTCGCTGTCCGCATAGCCTTTGGAAATTTTCCAGTCTACCGGAAACCAGTCCAAGAACGTAAACGGATAAAACAGCCAGCCGGAAATCAGCACATTCCGCGCCAGATACGGAAATGCAATCAGAAGTCCCAGCGCAATATAGCCTGCAATCTGCAGCCATTTTTTCTGCCTAAGCAGCAACACCGCCGGATACAGAACCAGAAGCAAAATTACCGCTGTGGACAGCTTCACCGTCGCTGCATACACCAGATACAGGCTCAGCAGCGCGTAAGGCACAGTTTGCTTTTCCCCGATGGGACAGTCCCTTTCCTGCTCCCACAGTTCCACCCAGGTCATTATTACCCAGAATAAAACCAACATTGCAAAATAATCGGACGCCGGGGAAACCATCTCCCGGAACACTGCTATCAGATAAAAGATCCCGCCGATAGATAAAAAATCCGATATTCGCACTTTTTTTCGTTTCCAAAATGCCATAAGCCCTGCCGCGCATTTACACGCGCACAGCAGCGCAAAAAATCCAGCCACGCAGTGCATCGGCCGTCCGATCAGCCACGTCTCGCTAAAGAAGGCGCTGAGTGCAAAGGAAGCGCTGTTGTAACCGAACCGGCTGTGCAGATTCGCAAGCCCCGGCACAACTCCGTACTCTTCGATCCATCGAATTGCCTGTGCATGATACAGTCCCGTATCGTAGTGCATATAGCCCCTCGACGAGCCATATGCAAATAAAAGCGTCAGACCGGCATACAGCAGCCAGACGGCTTTGTTTTTTTTGCGCCAAAGGCTTTTTGAGTTTTCAATCCCTTCGTCGCTTCTTTCCGTTTTTTTCTGACATGCCTGTATTTTCGAAATTTTGAAAAAATCCGCCAAATCCCGACGCAGCAGCATTCCGCCGATGACCGCAGCAAAAACGGCAATCAGGCTTGCCCAGAAGCCAACGCCGGCAAACAGGCTGAAATACTCTGCATACACATTCAATACGAGCAGCCCCGCCATCATATAGGTTACTGCGCTATGAATCTGACAACCGCCCTTTTTTCGAAACGGTGCAAGACACGCAAAGCCCATCAGAAACGACAACGTCGCCATATACGCCCATTCCATTAAAATCATTATCATAATTTTGATACCCCTGTCTGATGCATTAAATGTACCATTGCCCCCATTTCATGTCAAGGAAATGGAGGCGCTCCATTTTCCGGGTAATTTTCTTGCTTTTTTCCCTCACTGACACTAAACTGAATCCATATACAGATCAAAATCATTCATTGCTTTCCAGGAGGACTCCCATCTTATGACAAATATAATTTCATTCCAGAAGCCCGGTATCACTCGGATCACTGCAGCGTTTTTTGCAGCCTTTGCACTATGCGATATCGGTTCCATCCATCCGGCAGATATTTTTTCTGTCCTGATCTTTGCAGGCATGCTCCTCCTTTTTTCTCCAACGCTGACGCAAAGGCTGACGAATATCGGAGCAGCTTCTTCTGTGCTTCCGCGCCATTTTTATCCAATATGCAGACTTCTCGCAGTTCTCTACACCTTATTTTATGCAGCAGCAAAGCACGCTGAACTGTCTGGCAGCTTTGGCAGCCGCATATTCAGACTTGCATTCCTGGCGGCTGCGGTTATCGGTCTGTATTTTATATTCTTCCGATTCTGTGAACTGTCCATGCTGTTTCTTGCATCCAGACAGCAGCGGCGTTTTGCCCAAAACACTTTGCAACAGCCTGACGGTGCATGTCCTGTACCCCCAGCCATATCTGCAGCGCATGCCCTGTCCCGCAAACAGAAGCTGCTCTGTTACTTCGGTCTGCTCTTCTGCTGGCTGTTCTGGTTTCTGTACCAGTTTCCCGGTGTTCTGACCCCGGACAGCATCAGCCAGTTTTCCCAGGCTACCGGCCTGATCCCGTTCAGTAACCACCACCCGATCCTGCACACGCTTTTGTTCTCCCTGTTTTACCATATCGGATTTTTTCTGACCGGAAGCATAAACACCGGAATCGCCTGTTATGCATTGTTCCAGATGTGCACTATGGCCGCTATTGAAACCTATACGCTATCCCTCCTCGCAAGATCAGGCGCTTCACGCCTCTGGCTGATTCTGTCTTTTTGTTTCTGGGGGCTCGTTCCATTTCACGCAATTTTTGCCGTAACCGTCTGGAAAGATATTCTTTTTTCCGGATTTATGCTGTTATATCTTTGCTTTTTATATGAACTGCTCTGCAACCCGGATAACCGTCCGGGCATTTGGGCAGGGCTTTCCCTTTCCGGCTTTTTCGTCTGCACCCTGCGTTCAAACGGGCTTTATATCTTCCTGTTCACTCTCCCGTTTGTTCTGTTCGCATTTCGCCGGACATGGAAAAAAATGTTTGCCGTGCAGGTCGGCATACTCCTTTTATCCCTGGTCATCACCGGCCCTGTATACACTGCCTGTCATGTTGAGCGCGCTTCCTTTACAGAATCCCTCTCCATTCCTCTGCAGCAGATTGCCTGTGTCGTTTCTAACGGTCGACAGCTGAGCGCAGAGCAGGAAATGCTCATCGATGATGTAGTCGATACTTCCCTGATTCCGGAGTATTACAATCCGGTGATCTCCGATCCCATCAAGGCACTCGTCTCCTACAACCATGCCGATGCGATCATCCGGAATCCTTCAAAATATTTCACCCTCTGGATTCAGCTCGGTATTTCTTACCCGGGCGACTATCTCCAGGCCTTTATCGATCAGACAAAAGGATACTGGTTCCCCGCCCCGGCTGCTTTACGCACGAATGAAGGGATTTCTCCGAACGAAATCGGACTTTCCTGGCCGCATCTTCTGCGGGGTCAGTTTCCGGTCAAAATCAGTGAAATTCTTTTAAAGCTTCCTGATATGCTTCCGGTTTACGGTATTTTGTGGAGCATCGGCGCGTACTTCTGGGCTGTCCTGTATTTTGCCGCATATCAGTTTTTATACGGACAGCGGCGGTTTCTCGTGCTCTTTGTACCGTTTATCGGAACTGTGCTTACCCTGCTTCTGGCAACTCCTGTCGCCTCCGATCTGCGCTACGCTTATCCGCTCATCCTTGCCGCACCGTTTTTCATTGCGCTGCCGTATTGCCATCTTCAAACCTCCCGTCTGCAAAAATGAGATGGGAAACGTTGTAAAACTGACAAAAAAAGTGTAAAATAAAAAATCAGGGGATGGCATTTTGCCTAATTTAGTTTCCAAAGAGAAAGAGGTATTTTATGAACTTTTTTAACGCACTGATTCACAACACGGTTTTTATGTCCGCAGTTACGGGGTGGTTTGCTGCACAGGTCATCAAAACAGTGATTTATACCTGTATCACCAAAAGCTTTGATCCGGAACGTTTAGTCGGAAGCGGCGGCATGCCCAGCTCCCATTCCGCCACTGTCTGCGCACTCGCAACCGCAGCCGGAATGCAATACGGCGGCAGCAGCTTTGAATTCGCCATTGCCGCTATTGTAGCGATTATCGTTATGTATGACGCCAGAGGGGTGCGCCGGGAAACCGGTCTCCAGGCACAGGTCATCAATGAAATGATGGAATTCTGGGAAAAGATGGGGCAGCCGATCTCCTACGAAGAAAAGCTCAAGGAATTCGTCGGCCATACCCCTTTACAGGTGTTTGTCGGCGCGCTGCTCGGCATCCTGATCGCCGTATTGTACGGTCTGTTCCTCGGTTAAATCTTTATCTGCTTGCGCCTTCCTGCAGACAACTTTCGTGTCTGTAGGAAGGCGCATCTGCGTTATAACGTTTTTTCCCGTAAAAATCTGCCCTCCTGACACAGAATTTTCACAGTTATTCTGTATAGTGATAACTAAGAAATTTGATGGAGGACATAAAATGAGCCAACAAAAAGTAGACCGTTATAAACAGGAAAAAGCGCATCGCAAAGAACGTCTGGAGAAGGAAAAGAAACGAAAAAAGCTCCTTCGCATCTGCAGTTATTTCGTACTTGCAGTAATCGTACTTGCGATTGCTTTTGCAATTTACCGCCACTATACTCCCAAGACAGAGACGCCGGCAGAAACAGAAACCACTGTCGAAAGCGTAATCGAAACAACTACAGCTGAAGAAAGCACTGTAGAAGAAAGTACCGCAGCCAAAACAGAGGACACAGATACAGAAAGCGCTGCAGAGTAAAACGATTCTCCGCCTGCGGCGGATCGCGCAAGCGACATTCTTCCATTCCGCTGCAGTGCGATCCGCGCGGAGTCTTTTTATTCCTGATAATAGCATGCTCACAGAGCATGCATTACTTTCTTGCTATCAAATACAGGTCACAATACAGCAGCTCTCTGATCTTTTCCATCTTCACATCACCGCCCATTCCATCTGCAACGGCCTGCAGCGCCTCCTCAGTCTGCTCCATTCTGGAAACATATACAAGCACCTGATCCGCCTGCCGGATTGTATCATCCTCCACAGTCGAAACATCTGCAAGGCTCGCAAAATAAATTTCATCATACTGCATCAGCTCCAGTGAATCGTCCCAGATCATCCAGGTCAGGTTGGGATTATAAAAATAAACGACCGGTTTCTCTTTATGCTCCTGCGCAAATACGATGTTTTTTGTGTCCTCTTCATAAAGAAACAGCACCTTTCCATCCGCCAGCCCTCGAATCTGTCCTGTTGCCAGCACCAGAAATACCGCCAGAAGCACATAGCCGGCTGCTTTATCGTGCACGGACCGTTTTTCCGGAGCAGATGTATCTCTGGTATCGCTGATTTTCCCCGCAGCGCTTTTTACAGCAGTCCCTTTTCTCATAGTCAACACGAAAAGCTTCTGTCCGAGCAGTACAAATATAACCATCATCAGCAGCAAAATCAGCCCGTAGACCGGAATCTGATATCGGTTCGCTTCCTCCGCCGTCAGGAGCGCTGTTTTGGTCACGACAAGGAAATAACCGAGTACTGCTGCCGCCGGAATCCAGAAAACACGCCGTGCTTCCCAGAATGATTCGCGGGAAGCGTCAGCCTGCCGGTTCGAATTTTCCTGCGCGGCTGCGTACTCTTCTGTCTGTTGCCCAGATTTCTGCGCAGTCGCAGCGACAGCTTTCCGTCCGGCTTTCATCCGTCCAATTCCCCAGACCGTCAGCGCCATCAGGACAAGCAGCAGAACAAATCCGTACAGCATCGACCCGAAGGCATATTCATTGAGCAGTCCTGCGAAGAACCGGAATCTTCCAAGCGTATTGCCAAGGTCGAAGAACGCACCCATCGCTTCCGTCCCCCGGTATCCCCGAAAAATATGGCTCAGACACGCCGGATAGCTGACTACGGCAAGTAGCATCGCTCCGATCACAGCAGTCGCATAAATGAGACAGTCTTTCCATTTCTGCCCCCAGCTTTTCTGCTCTGCACGTTCCAACAGCAGATACAGCTCCATTGCCGCTGCCAGGAAAAACAGATAAACAGCAAAATAGTAATGCGTCAGAAAACCGAGATAAACAACCGCCATCAGCGGCAGATAAAAGGAAAACCCGCGTTTTCTCTCCTGCAGGCTTTTTACATGCAGCCAGGTCACGAGCAAAATCCACAGAGCCAGAAGCATATACATTCGAACCAGCATAACGCCGGAATAAACCGCCGGGTTAAAACCATACAGGAGGCACACTCCGAAAATCATCACTCGCGTGATACGCTCCGGAACGTCCGCCGCCGTTACACAGGTCTGCGCTTTCCCACCAGGCGCAGCCGCGCTCCTCAGCGCACCCGTCACAATCCGCCGCGTCAGCTTCGCCAGCACACTCCAGCTCAGAACGAAAAGCACTATATTCAGTCCAATTCCTGACCATTTGCTGAACCTTCCGGGAAACAGCGAGCATACCGTATGCAGCAGCAGATAGTAAAACGGCGGATGCACGTCATAGGTCTGCATGCGCGTAACCGTCCCATACTGAAACCGCTGCCCCGGCAGAACCCGGAATTCGTCCGCAATCTCGCTGCCCGGCTTCCACTCCCGGTCGGTCGGCACCAGACCGATCGACACGTTGGAGGAATAATAGGAATAATATTCATCATAATGGAACCCTGCTTTTTTACTTCCAAAATAAAAAATCGCAATCAGCTGCACCAAAAGCAGCATACCAAGGATCAGATACCAGTTTCGTTTCTTCACATTCCCTCCTGCCCGCAGACGCAGATTTACGTTCTGCAGTTCTATCATACGTTGTTTTTTGATAAACATTTCTTTTTATAATAGTACCATGTTCTATTTTAATTTATTTTTCTGCATAACTCAAGGAAGCATTCGCACAGTTTCGTAAAACAATAGAATGCACGCTCTGCGAGCATTTCTATTGTCATGAATTCAGTTCGTCCATGCCATTCTGCAGACACGTTCGAAGGAAGCAGAATAATTCGTGGATATAGCCTGTATCCCGACTATCTTCCACCTTTCAAAGAACTCTTATAGGATCTGAGTGAGGCTTTATCGTATACAGGAATAATTAAGATTTAATATCGTTTTATGTAGTGACAAACCAATTTTGCTACGCTATAATTGTTACAGTTGTGTGACGCAGAGACGCTTCACACTTTTTCGCGCGGGCAGTTGGATATCCTGTGTATGGATTTCCGTTTCCCGCATTCGACGATTTATAAGAAAGAGAGGAACCAAAATGAAGAAACTGGCTGTATTTCTGCTGACCGGTCTGACATGCGCATCCATGCTGTTCGGCTGCGGAAGCAAAAATGACACCGTAGAAACCGTTCCGGTAGCTGAGGTGCAGGAAAGCACTGCCGCTCCTGCTGAAACAGAATCTGAGACGGAAACAGCAACCGTTGAGGAGGATGTTCCTCCGGAAGAAGGCATGGTAAAAAGTGACCTGACCGGCGAATGGATCAGCGGCGATCTCGCAGATCAGCGTCCGATCGCAGTTATGATCCCCGATGAAAATGCAGCGCTCCCGCACTACGGGCTTTCCAATGCTGATATCCTGTATGAATGCAGCGTAGAAGGCAACATGACCCGTCTGATGGCTGTTTTCAAGGATTGGAAAAACATTGAACGCATCGGCAATATCAGAAGCTGCCGCGATTATTATGTTTACTGGGCAAAAGAATGGGATGCAATTTACTGCCATATCGGCGGTCCGTTCTACATTCTGAACGCGATCAATGATCCTACTACCAATAATATCACCGGTGCTGTTCTGGCAAGCGACCCTTCCCAGAAAAAAGGTCTGTATGACGCAGCCTTCTACCGCACCAGCGACCGTAAAGCTCCGCATAATGCTTATACAAGCGGCGACCGTATCGACAAAGCCGCTCAGGCCCTCGGCTATTCCGAAACCTATACTGAGAACTATCAGAGCGATCACTTCAAATTCGCTTCCACAAACAATCCGAACACGCTGGAACAGTACGGAAGCAGTGCAATCCCTGCAACCAAGATCGATCTGGCAGGCGCTTACCCGATTACCAAGACCTATTTCGAATATAACGAAGAAGATGGTCTGTACTATCGCTTCCAGGGTATGCAGAAAGGCGACCAGAAGCATATGGACGGCGCCAATAACAAACAGCTGGCATTCAAGAACGTTTTAGTTCAGTTTGCTTATTATGAAACCCGTGATGCGAAAGGTTATCTGTCTTTCCAGTGCCACGACGACACCAAAGACGGCTACTACTTCACAAACGGCAAGGGCATCCATGTAACCTGGAAAAAGACCAGCGACTTCGCACCGACCAAGTTCTATGACGACAACGGCAACGAAATCGAAATCAACCCCGGCAAGACCAACATCTGTGTAGTTGAGCAGGGTAAATCCATTGATGCGGAATAATTTGTTCTGACGTATAAATCGCCCAATCCGGCAGGTATTTTTTAACTGCGGATGGGGCGATTTTTTCATTCTATTGTTTTATTTGCTTTCTACTTCACAAACAGGCAAATCTACTGGTACAACAACACTACAGTCTCATTTTTCAAGCCTCTTTCTGGTGATTTAAGAGTTCTTCTACCTCTGATGTAGTCATCAGAAGATCATCGGCAATCTTCTCTACGCTCTCGCCCCGCTGGTATTTGCCCGCTGCAAGGTTTGCAAGCCCTTTTACAATACCTTTGTCGATTCCTTGTTCGATTCCTTGTTCGATTCCTTTCGCCAGAGCTTCCTGATAAAGTTCTTTTGACCGATAGGTTAATACCTTTCCTCCCATAACTTCAGCTACCTCCTTTTCCACATTTTTATATTTTGACGCCAGTTTTTCCACAACAGTACGGGACAGCTCGCATAGCGCTCCACCTGTGACTGACCTCATGCGTCCGTTTTTACATTCCTGATCCAGCATTTCTGCCACCCTCTCGTATTCTCTTCTCAGTTTCTCAAGACGCTCTTCATCGCTGTCGATCTGCGACAGTTCTTTTTCATACCGGAAGATATAAAACGGAATCAGCATCCATAAACGCCGTTCAAAAATATCCTCCAACGTGTAATTTTTTACTTTCAGAATCGGAATGCCATATTTTAATTCTTTTCTGGCTGCACGGATGCAGATTTTCAGTTCATCCGGCGTGTTTGGATTGCTTCTTAAATAAATTACCGCGGAATCAGGGAAATCTACATACAACACGCCTTCCCTGTATTCTGCGTTTATCAACGCGATCTGCGTGTCATACTCCCACATCCGAATTTCCATCGTTCCGTCCGGCGTGCTCTGGCATTCCAGATGGTAATATTTCGATATTCCTTTTAATGAAATCAACGTCATGTTGGAATCCGTAACCCGCTTTTCCTTCTTCCCGTTCGGATTCCTGATAAATATCTCATTCGCACTCGACAGTACCGCTTCCTGACCTGTGTAATCCGTTCCAAACAGTTCATTGATTAATGGAATCACCAGCTCCGGGCAGTCCTGCAGCAAGGTTCGAAAAGCATCATCATAAGGTGTATTGATTGTTTCCATCGTTTGCCTTTCTGGTTCGTTCAGCTTTATTCAGTTTTTATGTTCTATTCAGTTTTTTGTGAAAGCAAAGGAAACGCATCTGCCGCTTCTGTTCATTTTCACGGTATTCACCAAGGTTTGCGCGCTTAATCTTCGGTTCATTGTCTCACGGAAATCATTCGCCGATTCTGGCTTGAAAAGATAGAAGAAAGCCGGATACACCGCTATACGATGCTCCGCTTATAATAGATTATCTGATTTCCCGATTTCTAAAATATTCCTATCAGCAGGAACTGTAACTTTATTATACAAAATACTTTTTCCAAATTCAATCTGTCACCATTCGAATTTACAAAAACTTTATAACGTATGTTACAGTTCACTCGTGGTTTCTTGTGGGCAGATTCCATGCCCGCATGAGAATCTGCCCACAAGAAACCACGAAGGGAGCGCCATTTTATGAACAAAAATGAGCTGCGAAGCAGCGGAAAGCATCGAAGATGCGCTTTTGCGAATGGTACGAGTGAACTGTAACTAACATATGGCTGCCGCGCAGGGAAATTTCCCTATACGGCAGCCATTTTTCAGTCTGTATTTTCTTCATACAATAAACTGCGTTCCTCTCTGGACAGACGCGGCACATACCAGTTGTCGTCCGGATCATCCAGTGAGGAAATAATTTTGTTGGACACATACCGCACTGCAGCCGCAGCATTTTCCATCGGGCGCACAGTCACCTCATGAACGAGCGCTCTGGAACTTCCGAGATAGGGGAAAACAGCATGTACAGTGAGCGTTACCGTCCCGTCGTCATTTTCCTGAAACGCTGTCACCTCCGGGTACGGATGCTCCGGGTACTCTGACTCATAAAATCCACGCGGATAATATTCATATGTGTCATCTTTCTCCCGGTAAATCGTTTTTTTGCGCAGGATATCTGTTTTTACATTCAAAAACTTCTGAATAACCGATTCGAACTCTTTTGACGGAATTCCGTACACTGTGCTGTTTCCAGCATTTTTCTCACTCTGCCACGGGATTTTCCGATGATATATCTGCGGATAAAAAACATCGAACAGATCATAAAAGTCCAGCTCCCCGAAATCCGTTTCATCCCAGTCTGTCAGAAACAGGTTGTTGCATTCATAGCCGACCGGCAGGAGCGCTTTTTCGTTCCATTCCCGGCAGGCTTCGTCCAGAGGCTCCACCCGCAGCGCCGCATATTCCTTAACATCACTGAGCGTCATCACATACATCTCATCCAGCACCCCGGTTCCGGAAAACATCAGATAACCATCCTCCGTATACGACCAACTGTCCGCTGTAAAATGTTCTTCCGTCTTTTTGCGCATCATTTCATCTTCATAATGATAATAATTGCGTGTCACATCGAGATTGCCTTCTGCCGCCTGCAGCTCGTACTCCACAAAGCCACCGTTCCAGTCGACTTCGACAATTTCTATCTGCGCCTCCTGCTGATCCGTCGCCCGCCTGCAGAAACGCTTTACCTCTGATGCCCGCACCATATCGACCCTATTTTTCTGGTCTACCGCAGGATATCCGTTTTCTCCAAACTGCTTTACGATGTGCGCAATGGTCTCTTTTTCCCCGAGTCGTCCGCTTCTGCCTGCTTCCCGATACAGCTCAAGACAAACATCTTCCATCCGTATTTTCGGCTCTTCATCCTCTTCCAGCACAATCACTGTTTCCGCTTCGGTATCCACATCCTGCCAGGTCTCTCGGGACAGTTTCCCACAGCCCTGCGCCACAAATGCCAGACTGATACACAACGTAACCATGCATATCAAAAACCTGCGATGCTCTGCGAATCTCTTTTGTTCTGTCTGCATAATTCGGCCCATCTTCCTCAGTTTCCGTCTTTCGTCGTAATTTCCATCAGCCTGTCTTCTTCGTCGTCTACGAAAGGATTTACAATTTCCTTCGCATCGACGCATCCCATGTTCTGATAAAAGGCGATCGTGTCTTCCGACGGAATTGCAGAAAGGAACAGTTTTTCCGCGCCGAGTTTTTTTGCATATCTGCATGCTTCCTGCAAAAGCAGCCTTCCTATTCCATGCCGTTTAAAGCGGTCGTCCACAAAAAGCAGCAACAGATTCGCATAGCTTGCCGTTTCACCCGCAAGATCTCCTCCTACGCAGCAAAAGCCTGCCAGCTGACCTTCGGGTAAAAAAGCCGCCATTACCGTCCCTCCGTTCTGAATTTTTTCCCGCATATATCCTGCAAGCCAGATTCTTTTTTCCGCATCCCATTCCCGCAAAATTGAAGCATCTTCAAGCTCCCATCCGGCATCTGTCCTGACCCATTTTCTGGTAATTTTCTGATGGTGCGCAAAATCTTTTAGGAAATCATCGGGGATGGTGGAAGCTGTAAAATTCGTAACCGATAATTTATTAAATAAAGTCATTCGTGTCTCCTGTCATATAAAAATCAGAAAACAGGGCAAGAGTCCTGCTCTCGCCCTGCGCTTCTTATTCATGACAATAGAATGCTCGCAGAGCGTGCATTCTATTGTTTCACAATTGCTTTTTCGATCTCCGCATTCACCCGTTCTCTTAAGGCTAGCAGCCATTCTTTTCCTTTGGGATAGCGCTTGAAGGTGATCGGTTCATCCGTTCCTTCTGCGATGATTTCACAGACTCTTTCCCTGCCGACCAGCGATTCCAGCAGTTCAAACGCACGCACATCCTGCATCACCTGCTGCATCAGCATCAGACGGATAGATTCCTCCGGTACGCCGCCCTCGCCGGGATAAACCAAAAATGCATCGCCGGACGGAAATGCTTCTCCCGCATCCGTTACCGCATACGGGTTAATGTGCTTGATCGAATACTGGCTGTTATAAAAGTTAAAGCCCCAGTGCAGAAATCCACTGATTTTATACAGATACAGCTGCACACCGAGGATTCTGGTACGCGCAGAAGGCATCGCCATGAACCGATTGGAAACCTCCTTCCACTGTCCGGTGCAATAATAGGTCCACAGTCCTTCCATTCCTCTTTCCAAAAACGGCTCCATGCAGTTTGTTCCGGGTGCAAACAGATCGACCAGGCCTTTTTCACAAAATCCAATGTCAGAAAGTGCATCAATCGTATGAAACCCCTGAATATAGGGTAGTACCATTTCCCGCGCTTTTTTGTAATTCTCTAAAATCTCCTCGCCGGGTTCATCTGAAATATGGAAAAAGACTTTATCCTGCAGTCCCTGTTCTTTCAGGAAATCTGTCAGGGCAGTCAGATATTGTGCCAGAAAATCCGCATATTCCGGGCTCTGTGCGTCCGTGTGCCAGCCAAACTTATGGCGAAGCGTGCCGTCCTCCCAGACCATAATCTTCGGTGCGCACTTAGCGCCCCACTGGGTAAACAGATGCGCCATTTCAAAATGTGTAATTCCGGCAAAGCGGCAAATTCCGATCCAGCGCTCCAGTTTCGAAAAATCGAAGCTATAGGTATCACCGTCCTTGCGGATGTCCAGCAGCTGAACCGTCGTGCGCTCGCCGCCGACCGCAGTGTCCAGAGGCGGTGTAAATACGGGTGTCAGAATCGTATTGATGCCACGCGCCGCATACAGGCGGATAAAGTTTTCCAGAATCTTCCAGTGTTCTTCGCTGAACGGTTTTACATGATAATAGTCTGCCAGACAGTCAGAATGGAACCATTCCGTATGCAAAAGCTTCTGCGGCGGAAGCGACGCATCGACCACATGTAGGTCTGCTTTTAACGTCTCTTTTTCTCCGTCCTCAGTTTCCGTTTCGATCATAATGGCATAGTCCCCGCCTGCAAGCTCCGCATCTACCGTCACATCCAGCCACAGGCTGCGCCACTGTCCGGGCACTTCTTTTGTCAGATATTTTTTGTCCGCGCCATCGTCCTCTGTATCCAGATCGCGCAAAAGATCCGGATACATCCCGGGTACGATGCGCAGATAGTTATCATCCTGCTCCTTATGGCACGGATAAGCCGACGGAACCAGCTCAACCCGGCGCAATCTCGTCTCAATTTTTTCCGGCGCTTTTACGGAAACCTTCCAGTAACGTCCCCAGTCTGCCGCCCCAAAATATGCAATCACACAGGATACGGTTTCCCGATGCAGCGTTGAAAGGCGAATGCTCCCCTGTCCATCCGGCACTTCATCTGCGAACACCTTTGTCAGCGTGTCCGTAATTTTCCAATTGTTCCCCATGAGTTCCTCCTTACCCCCTGATTTTGTATACGCTGTCTGCAAATTCAGTCAATATGGGCGCTTTTTGCGTCTGCACTAAGCGTATCATAAAAAGGGCAAATCGGCTATGGTTTCTTTTTATTCCAATGTCTTGTCGCTAAATAAACAGCGTGCATCCCTGTTTCCGGAAATGCTCGATTTTTTCATCCAGCACACACTCTTTTATTCCGAACTTTTCTGCAAGACAGCTTTTACACAGAAACGATGTACTGCCCCGGTTGACAAATTTCCGGTAAGCTCCCCGATCCAGCTGGGTCAGCTCCTTTCCGCATTTCATGCAGGTGTCCATTACAGATCAACGACCTTGCAGCGGTAAACTGCACAACCATAAGGCTCCAAGGCCTTACGGACCGTTCCGTTGAGCGAAGACAGATCTTCCCCGGTCCAGACCTCCTTCATCTGCAGGGTTTTGCCAGTGCTCATCGGAAGACCGACTTCGTCCAGATTCAGATTTGCTACTACGCTTTCGTCCTTTAAGTTGAAGAAACCGATTGCCAGATCGCCATTGGAAAGCTGTCTGGAATAAATGAGGACATCGTCTCCGCTCCAGATTCCGTCCAGACGGATCGGCTGACGGCACAGAGGATCCTGATTGATCGCAATCAGTTCTTTATTTTCCAGAATCTTCTTCGTCTCTTCGTTCATATTACGGATATCGCAGCCAATCATCAGCGGAGAGCCAAACAGCGCCCAGATTGAATAATGCGTTCTGTACTGAACGTCGTTGCAGCCGCTTAACCCAACGTTTCCTTTGCCGTACATGCCGACAACCAGCATATCCATATCATTAAAGCAGCCGACGCTATGATACGGATGAAGCTTTGCCTGCTGTTTGGTCAGATCCTTGATCGATTCCCAGCTGTCGAAAATATCGCCGGTGGAACGCCACATGCTCGCGCCGGTTTCCTTAATCCATTCATGCGTCTGATCTGCGCCCCAGGAGCATGCGGAAAACAGGATATCCCTGCCGCAATTTTCCAACGCGATGCCCATTCTGCGGTATAAATATTTTCCCGGAATGATGTTGCTGTGATAGCAGTAATCGTATTTCAAAAAATCCACACCCCAGGATGCAAATGTGTCTGCATCGATAAATTCATGCTCGAAGCTGCCTGGATATCCGGCACAAGTCAGGTTGCCCGCACAAGAATACATACCAAATTTCAACCCTTTGGAATGCACGTAATCCGCAACCGTTTTCATGCCGTGGGGAAACTTCTCCGGATCTGCAATCAGACGGCCTTCCTCGTCTCTCTTTCTTAAAGACCAGCAGTCGTCAATGACCAGATACTCATATCCGCAGTCCAAAAGCCCCTGCTCCACCATTTTGTCCGCAGTTTCCATGATCAGTTTTTCATTGATATTCTCACCAAATGTGTTCCAGCTGTTCCAGCCCATCGGCGGCGTTAATTTTACCATACCCCTTGACCTCTCTTTCGTTATCCGTTATCGTGATTGTAGCATGACACTTTTGTTCTCTTCCATGGGTTTTTGTTGCAAATACATGGATTATTTATTCACATCAGGACAATGCCGGAGGTATGTGCCCAAAGGCCGCTGCAAACTGTCTGCAGGAGGTTTTTAGACATCATCCCCGACATCCTGTAAATCAGGAGGTCTCTTTATGAATTCATCTGTTTTTGGGTCCGATTCCCAGCCTGGTCTCACCCTGCTCGCCACAGGCAGGCAGGACTGCAGCGATCTGCATTCCTGGGGACCCGGCGTCCGCCCGGTCTATATCATCCATTATATTCTGCGCGGGCAGGGCTTTATCGAATATCATAAAAAAACTTTCCCCGTTCACACCGGCGAAAGCTTTCTGATTTATCCTTATAATACGATTCGCTATTATCCTGACCCGTGGAATCCATGGGAATATACCTGGGTGGAATTTACCGGAAAAGAAGCTGCCTCTCTGCTCGATCAGACCGCCTTTTCCCCTGCCGCGCCCGTCTGTCCCGCGATCTGCCCGGCCCGGCTCCGACAGCTTTTTGCCGATCTGCAGCCCCTCGACCTTTATCACCAGAACCGCAACGAAGCAAATGGCATACTCCGCACGCTGCTCGGTCTTTATGCCGATTATGCCCCGGCACCCGGTCTGCCCGACTCTCCTGCTTCGTCCCTTCTGGCAAATGCAGTTTTTCTGATCCGCTCCAATTTTCATCATGAATACTTCCATACCGAACAGCTTTGTCAGATGCTCGGGGTCAGCAGAAGCACGCTCTACCGCGCCTTTCAATCTGAACATTTCTCCCGGCGAATTTTTATCGAATTTCCGCATTCATCAGGCATGCCGCCTGCTCGAGCTCGGCAATTCCGTCAAAACAGCTGCTGTCTCCTGCGGCTTCTCGGATGCTTTTTACTTCTCCCGGGCATTTCGCCGACGTATGGGCGTCTCACCGTCAGATTACCGCAGGCAGCCGCAAAAGCAGGACGCCGGAAGCGAATATTCGCGGCTGGTGTTCTGACCGGCGGAACGCACAGCCATGCGCTGCGGCACGGTCTGCAGGGCGACCTCTCCAGGTACAGCGCAGCGCCTCACCAACGCCGTTCCGTCCAATGCGGTTTCGCGCGCTGCAGCGTCTTCTGCCCCGATCAGTGGCTCTGCAGCTTTTTACCTGACCTCAAAGCCTTCCTCATAGCAAAGTTCACGGTCCTCCTCTTCCACAAACTCTACGACAATCCTGCCACGCTGACTGATACGCTCCACAAACGAGTCTACCAATTCGACCTGTCCCTGCAGCTCTGCTTCCACACGTCCATCCGTTAAATTTTTCACCCATCCGGTCAGCTGCAGCTCTTTTGCCAGACACAGCGCGCTGTAGCGAAAGCCCACCGCCTGCACGCGTCCTGAAAAATAAATATGCTTTCGGATGCAGCCGGCTTTCTTCAACTTCTCCCGCTCTGTCTCCGAGAGTTCGCTTGCCAACTCTGTATCCCACTCCTCTGCGCATTTCGCTTCTGCAGACGGCTCTGGTTTTCTTCTTCCAGCTCTGGCAAAGAGTCTTTCCCAAAAGTCCATATATTTCCTTTCTCCTTTGTGGTGCGGTCCGGAATATGCCCGTACACAGTCCGTAAGTTCTGCGCTGCGTTCCGACATGTCCGCAGGCTGCGTTCTATCTCAGGTTTTCAACCGTGTCCGCAGACTGCGGAAAAAATCTTTCAGCATCTGGCTGCATTCTTCTTCCAGCACGCCCTTAAACAGGCTGACCTGATGATTAAATGCCGGTTCCTGCAGCAGGTTATAGATTGATCCTGCGCAGCCTGCCTTTGGATTCATGCAGCCGATCATAACCTCCGGAATCCGCGCCTGCACGATGGCTCCAGCACACATCTGGCAGGGCTCCAGCGTCACATACAATGTGCAGTCTTCCAGCCGCCAGTCACCCAGCTTTTTGCTCGCCCGCTTAATCGCTGTGATCTCCGCATGCGCCAGTGTGCTTTTGTCCGTATTTCGTCGATTATAGCCCCTGCCGATCACCTGTCCGTCATGCACGATCACGCAGCCGATCGGCACTTCGCCGAGTGCTGCCGCTTTTTTTGCCTGTCGGATCGCATCCTTCATATATTTCTCATGCGTCGGGCGCTTTTCTTCCTGCTCCCGAAGCCACTGATCTTTTTTCGCCTGCTTCGCAGCCTGCCGCGCCGCTTCTTTTTCCTCTTCTGTACGGATTCTTGCCATAATTGCTCCCTGTGTTTCGAATATAACATGTCAGCTTTTCATGATCTGTACCGAGAACGCCCAGAAATCTGCTGAATGTTTCCAGAAAAAGCATACCAGCCCCTTTTCATTCCCGCAAGTGGGTTTTTGCTGTCTGCCATTTTTCCGATCATCGCTCCCACTGATTCGACCGCCCTTGCTTAAATCTCCACCCGCTTCATATAATACCCGTAATCGCCCGGCGATGCGGATTCTTTTTCACCCTCAAAGGCTTCGAATCCGAACATTTCCGCCACCATTTTTTCCCGGTCATAGAAATTGCCGGGCACACCGATATAATACTGCCATGCATCCTTTTGCCGGATTCTGCCCAGAATCAGATGACGGTAATTATAGTAGCCATGCAGCAGGAAGCTGTTATGTACTAACTTCTGATATTCCTTACACAGAACCACAAAGTCCTTCGGCGCAATGGAAAGATATTCCCGACTGTCGCGGAACGGATGAATTTCCGGATACATCGTGCACAGCTGCTCCCATTTATCTGCGCTGCAGACCGGCTCACGCGATGGAGAGGACGGCGATTTCGGCGCAGCGGAAGGAAAAGGAATCGTCGGCTCGGACGCTGACACAGATGGCGCTTCCGGAGTGGGCTGCCGCTTCGTTGCCGCGAGCTCCTTCGCCATAGCGGATTGCTCTGTTGCCGCGGGCTCCTTTGACATGGCGGACTGCTCTGTTTCAGCGGGCTCCTCCGATATGGCGGACTGCTCTATTTCGGCAGGTTCCTTCAGTGTGGACTGCTTTTCCATCTCGCTGCCGCGCCGCTCCGGATACGGAATAATTTCTCCAGCTCCGGGCTGCCGGGGTGAATTTGTCTGCGATGACCGCGCCTCCATCTGTTGGAACTGATCCCCTTGTACCTGCGATTGCTGTTGCTGCAGCTGTAGCGTCTCTCTCTGTGCCGGAATTTCGACCGGTTCGTGCCAGTTTGCAATCAGCATTCTTTTTCCGGGCAGTAAAATCCGAAGCTGCGCAGTCTGCTGCCAGCTTTCCTCCCGGCTGTTATCCAATTCGCCCGGCTCCGGCATCCGCCACACCATGCAGCAGTTTCCGTTGCCGCCCTGTAAACTGATCCTTCCGACCGTTCTCTCATGTTCTTCCTGTAACCGAAACTCCCCGCAGTCCTTGCCCGGAAGGTTTTTAACTTTTACTTCCATCCGATTGTGTCCGTTTTGTTCCTCTATTCTGACAAATCCGGCATTTTTGATTTTTACGCCGTCTTCCAGATAATCCAGATATGCGATTTGTTTTCGATATTCCGCCATGCCTGTCCTCCTTTTTCCATCCCATTCGTTTTTCAGAAAACCTGATAGTAACTTATGCCCCTACTCTGCATTTTATGATTCCGGTTCTGTATGGGTTGGCAAAATCATATATTCCGGTAACAGATATTCCTGCAGAATGGAGCTTTCCATGGCAAATGTTCTCGCACATCTTTCCTCCATCCTCATTCCTGCCGTGATCTTCTTCATCATCGGCTATGGGTGGATTCATAAATGCAATCTCTACGACGACTTTATAAACGGCGCAGCGGACGGTCTGAAAACGGTCGTCGGCATCGTCCCAACGCTCATCGGGCTGATGATGGCAGTCGGGATTCTGCGGGGCTCCGGGCTGCTGGATCTTCCGGGAAAGCTGCTGCAAAAATACGCCGCTGACAGTTCCATAAGCGGTATGTTCCCGGAGTTTTTCCCACTCATTTTCATCCGCCTGTTTTCTTCTTCCGCGGCGACTGGACTGGTGCTCGATATTTTCAAAACCTACGGGACAGATTCTCTGGCAGGACGCATCACGTCGATTCTGATGAGCTGCACAGAAACCTGTTTTTACACGATGTCTGTTTATTTTATGACGGCGCGCGTTTCCAAATCCAGATATACGCTGGCAGGCGCGCTGCTTTCTACCGCCGTCGGTGTCGTTATGAGCGTGCTGCTGGCATATCTGATGTAAATTTCCACAAAAACAGCGGACAGCTACGCATCGAACGATGTATGACTGCCCGCCTGCAAACTATGCTTCTGTTCAGCATCCAAATGCTATATCAACAATCTATCTCCGATCCATCACCCTGCAAAAAATCACTGCCGCAAACGTACTGACAAGTGTCGCCAGCACCGCAGGACCGACCACTGCGGCGGGGCTGGCGCTTCCGTACTGGCTGCGATAGGCGATCATGTTGACCGGAATCAGCTGTAGGGACGAAATATTTAAAATCAGGAACGTACACATTTCATTGCTCGCCGTATCTTTTGGAACGTTTTTCAGATACCCCGTCTGTCTCCGTTTTTCTTCCAGCTGTGCAAGATCCTCCATCGCCTTTAAGCCCGCCGGAGTTGCCGCCCAGCCAAGTCCGAGGACGTTTGCAACAATATTGGTGGAAATTGACTCCCGCGCCGGATGATTTTTCGGAATCCGGGGAAATAAAAACGACACAAAAGGGCTGATGCCGCGCGTCAATGCAGCAATCAGCCCCGCCTGCTGTGCGATTTTCATCAGACCTGTCCAAAGTCCCATGATCCCGCACATCGTAATACATAAATCCACAGCTTCCCCGGCACTTTCCAGGGCGGCGTTGGACACCGCCTCCAGATTGCCGGTAAAAGCTCCGTATAAGATTCCAAGAACAATCATTCCTGCCCAGATTGCATTCAGCATCGCGTTACCCGCTTTTCTTTCAGCCTATGCAAAACAGGAAAGCGTTATGCCTCTCCCTCCTCGATCGCAGCTTTGCGGCTGTTGATCCTACGGATAATTTCCATATCGAATTTAGGCTTTCTGCCATAGGTATAAAGACCGTTCATTTCCTGCTCTACATCGTACAGCTGGGTGTAGCAGAAGCCGAACATCTTCGGATTGTCCAAAAGCACATCCGTCAGACCCTTATAACGTGCAAGGAACTCTTCCTCGGTTCTGGGTCCGTCGCCGTAGCCCCAGCTGTCCTTATTCACGCCCTCAACATCCCACTTGATGCCGCCGTACTCGCTGATGAATACCGGAATACCGACAATCTGTTTCTGTCTCGGCGCATGGTTATCCCATGCCAGAATGCCGTCCTTTGCATAGCTCTCATAATGACTTGCGAACTCTTCCGGGTTCTGCTCGTAGTCGTGCAGATCGTAAATATCAGTAATGACATGGAAATTGCCGCTGGTATCGATGCAGGGTCTGGTCGTATCGTAGAGCTTCGTCATCCGATAGACAATTGCCAGAAGGTCGTCATCCTGCTTTCGCCCTTCATAATCCCATGTCTCGTTAAACGGGCACCAGCCGATGATCGCCGGATGATTGAAATCCCTTTCAACCGCTTCCATCCATTCAGGCAGGAAGTTTTTCAATCCATCCGGTGCGCTCGGATCCATCCCCCAGTTGCCCTGCTCGCCCCATACAAGATAACCCAGACGATCGCAATGATACAGAAAACGGGGCTCGAACACTTTTTCATGCAGACGCGCGCCGTTGAAGCCTGCTGCCATCGACAGCTTCACATCGTTTTCCAGTGCTTCATCGGTAGATGCGGTATAAATGCCGTCCGGATAAAATCCCTGATCCAGAACGAGTCTCTGGAACACGGATTTTCCGTTAATCAGCACCTTTTCCCCGGAAATTGTGACATTGCGCAGTCCGAAATAGCTGTGAACAGTATCTTTCCCAAAAGTAATTGTCAAATCATACAGTCTGCCTGCTCCAGCCTCCCACAGATGCACTTCGGAAAGAGGCAGCGTCACAACAACATTTCCGCCAGCAGTTGTGGTTTCCGCCTGGCCACAGCGTCTTCCTTCATAAAACGCTTCTGCGCAGAACGATCCGTCGCCGACGGTCACCGCCTCGATCGTAAGCGTGCCTGCTTCCACGTTCGGAAAGAAACGTGCTTTTTTCACATAATTTTCCGGCACGAACTCAAGCCAAACCGTCTGCCAGATACCGGTGGTTCTGGTGTATTCACAGCCATGGGAATAGTAGAGCCCACTCTGTTTGCCATGGGGCTGTTTGCCGCTTCTCAAGTCGTCCTCTGCGTATACGGCGATATCGTTTGCACCGGCCTGTACATAAGCCGTGATATCGAATGTAAAAGAGGTATAACCGCCTTTATGCCGTCCAACCTCTGTTCCGTTGATCCATACGCGCGTATCATAATCCACCGCGCCAAAATGCAGCAGAACGCGTCCTTTTACCTCCACTTCGGTCAGTTCTACGGTCTTATGATACCATACGGCATCCATGTAATCCTTATAGCCGATTCCGCTCAGATCGCTTTCCGGGCAAAACGGAACGATGATCTTTTTCTCCCAATCCTTCTTTTCATAAAAACAACGGTCTACGCCGCTTTTACCAAAGTCGAAAGAAAAATCCCATTCTCCGTTTAAGTTTTTCCATGTGCTTCTTTCCCACTGAGGAAGCGGATGCTCCGGTCTGGGCATTGTGTTCATAATGATAGTTCCTCCTTTTATAAATCCCCTGCTCTATTGTTGTGCCTGAAAAAGGAATATTTTCAGGCATCTGTTCTTTTTCAGAATACACTCACACAAGCCTCCGAACAATCAAGAAAACACCATAAATCCCTGTAAAATTGCACAATCCTCTTTTTCCGTCAGATGCCCTCGCCATCAAATGCAGGAATAAAGCTTTCCTGCGCCGTTTCCTGATCCTGAATAAAGCCGTTTTCGATTCCGTTTTCTATCGCGAAATCAATCAGAGCTTCGTATTCGTCCTCCGTCAGACGGTGCTGCAGACCTGTCAGGCAGGCTTGTGCAGATTCAGGCTGCGCTGCGCTTTTCTCCCGCAAGGGCTCTGGCGCCGCCAACTTCTTCTGCGTAAGCTTTGGCAGCGTCTTCTCCAGCACAGACGGAATCGGCGTGTACTGATTCATCAGACTGATATAAATCCGCTCCCCATAGGTTTTTAACAGATAGGAAAGCACTCTCTTCGAATCTGCCTCCTGTCCCGGCAGGGCGAGATGCCGCACGATAACGCCTTTTTTCATTAAAAATTCTGCGTCCTCGTCGGCTTCTTCACATGCATCATTCATCTGCGCCGCGAAAAGCTGTGTCCCATCCGGCGCTGCAAAAACCGGCTCGCCGACCTGTCTGACCATCTCTGCAATCGCCGCTGTTGCTGTTTCAAAATAATCCGGCGCATTCGAAAGCAGCCCGGAAAGCGCTGCAGATTCATATTTCAGATCGGGCAGATAAATATCCACAAGCCCGTCCAGCAGCTGCAGCGTGCTGACTTTTTCATAAGAGGAGGTATTGTATACAATCGGGATCCGCAATCCTTCCCGCTTTGCCGCCCGCAGCGCCGGAACAATCAGCGGTACAAAATGCGTCGGTGTCACGAGGTTGATGTTGTTCGCGCCCTTTTCCTGCAGTTCCAGAAAAATTTCCTCCAGGCGCGTTCCGGAAATATCTTTTCCAAAGCCTTCGCTGCTGATCTGGTAGTTCTGGCAGAAACAGCAGCGCAGCGTGCAGCCGGAAAAAAAGATGGTACCGCTTCCGTGCAGACCGCTGATACACGGTTCCTCCCACGGATGAAGCGCCGCGCGTGCCGCCCGGATACCGGCAGGGCTGTGACACCAGCCCTGTTTTTTTGTGCGGTTGATCTGACAATTTCGCGGACAGCAATGGCAGTTTTCGTAGGAGTAGGCGGCTGGTTCAGAGAACTGGACAGGCGAGCCGGCACTTGAATTAGGGAGGGGAATATATGTGTTCATAGGTTTTGCTTCCTTCTATAAAATAAAGTAATCATTACAGTGCGGACTTATAACGAAGTAATCAACAGTTTTTTTGTAATAGGAAAAATTCCTTCAAAGCTTTTTTACATAGTTCAAATCTGTGTTGAATCCGAAAAATCGATCGTTATAATGTATTTATTCTACTAAGAAAGATGAACAGTGTCAAATGCCTGAGCATGGTTGAAGGAAAGATACCGCTAGAATTAGAGAAATCCGAATGGGGAAGGGAAGCAGCATAGATTTCTCTAGTTGACAGATAGGTTATACCTACCTAAAATAGAGAAATGAAAGAATTTATACGTGCGGAGTAGGAACAAATGAAAAAAACAGAAAGAAAAAAAGAGTCAGCCCAAACGATGGAAGAACAGGCAGCAGTCGGGAAGATAAACGGCTCAAAAGTGAGA
>OHEL01000516.1_pt1 | contig 23150 bp, 26 predicted proteins | sample 1567251 | NCBI WGS metagenome assembly OHEL01 (sample SAMEA3879601, study PRJEB24766) | human gut metagenome | biome: human-associated habitat; feature: feces | place: USA | collected 1985/1987
CCTTTGGATAAAAATATAAAATTATTTTTTTACCTAAATAATCACTTAATTTATGCACTTCTCCGTTCTGATCCGGCAATTCAAAATCCGGTGCTTTTATTCCTAACTCTAACATTTACTATTCCTCCGCTTTTGTATTTTCCACCTGTTTTCTTGTTCTTTTATTACCTGAAATCATTTTATGACCAGAATAGACTGCCATAATCATGCATATCAGAGAGCCAAATGCAAAGTATTTGTGTGCTGCTTTTAACCCTTTATATCCTGTATAAAAAGTTCCAACCATTGTAACTATTGCTCCGATTGACCAATATTTATGTGCTTTCATTTTATACCTCCAAATTGATTAAGCTGTTTCCAAAATAAATATCTCTGGATCATTAACAATATTATACATTCCATCCATTACTTTCGACAAGCAGAGAAAAAAAATAATCAATCCAAATACAAAAGGATGTATCACGATAATTCTTACATTACCTTGACGCATCCTTTCGTGTTGTATTTTTTTATTCTTCTTAATGACAGCTATGGTTTCCACATCCATGCTCACCACATGTATGTCCTTCCCCATGGTTGTGCTCATGGTGAGAACACTTCACATCCGGATTATAATCAAGCGTATCATTGATAAAAGCTTCTACTGCTTTATCCGCATCTCCTGAAACTCCGCCAAAAAGCTTAATGCCCGCTGCCGCTAACGCAGTCTGAGCACCTCCTCCGATTCCGCCGCAGATCAAAACATCGGCATTTAATGCATTAAGAACTCCTGCCAATGCACCATGTCCGCTTCCATTCGTATCTACTACTTCTGAATACAATCTATAATGATAAAATCATAAAATTCCCTTAATCTCTCAATAAGTGACCTCATAATCAGTTCCCTGCTCATTGCGTTTACCAAAGATACCTCAATCGCTGATAATTCTATATTGGCCGGTATCAGATCCACACCTTCCTTATGATGAAGGATTGTTTTTTCCATGTTCAGTTTTTCATCATTCACAATATTTAGCATCAGCGTTGCAAGAGAATACTCCATTTCATCCGGTTCCTAAATTCACGCACGATACCGTCTTTCCAACTCCACCTTTTTGATTTGATACTGCTATGCACCTGCTTCGCACTGTCACCACAAAGTTCTCCGATTACGTCAATACTCCTCTTTCCTGTATTGTGGTCAACTTGACTACAATTCTTTCTGCCTGCCTTTTTTTGATGGCATCATATTTCATCTTATAGGCATAGGCCTTTTCACTTGGTGTAATTTGCTCTCTCTGCAAATTGGAATCGACCATGATCACTACTGCTTCATCATCCTGCAACATACGAATGATTACCGGAATTTTCTTATATCCCAGCTTCTCAGCCGCATATTTTCTTCTGTGGCCAGAAATAATTTCGTAGTAGCCTTCAATCTTTGGACGAACAATCAATGGATTCAGTACACCATACTTTTTTATGCTGTCCTGCAGCTCAATCATCTGACTGTCTCCGATCACTTTAAATGGATGATTTGGAAATGCTCTTAACCATTCCATTTCAATCTCAACAACTTTTTCATCCGGATCTCTTACATCCGTTTTTTTATCCATAAGCTATCCTCCTCTAAAATATCTGTAACGAAAAAATCCGCCCAGAATAGATTTTTAATCTAATCTGAGCGGATAGATCCGTCAGGCCTGTTTTGTTCAGTCAAGAAAACCATATTTACATTCATTGACACCCCAATCCTTATCCTACGCTGTAGTTATCTCCGTTCGGTGCCAGGATTGAATTATTGCATTGGTGCCCGTTAAGAAATTTCGGTGCTCAATATCTGCGTTTAAGTGTTCTCTCGGTGCTCACGAGCACCGGAAAAAAGAAAAAGCAGCAATGAGCTTTTACGATCATTGCTGCAAAAAATGCACGTTCCCAGGGGGAATCGAACCCTCAACTAGTGCTTAGGAGCAACTTTTATGCAGGTTCAGACTAGTCCAACCGGGACAACCTATTCACTTATAAGTCCAGTAAAAAAGCGCCTTCCCGGACTATTTCTGTTCATATAAGATCATTGAAAATTATTCCGGATTTTTACATTTTCTGAGAAAATGATTGTACGCTTCTAATATAAAGCGCCAACTCCATCTATAATTTTTCAAATCATAAAATCCAACTATCCTGCCCATTTAAAAGCGGAAATGAAATGTGTGATACACTATTTTCTTTGTCAGATTTCTTCTAAATTATACATCAGATACCGCCATTTACGCAAGATGCTTTGACCACTATTTTACCTCTTTTTTCTCACATGCTCTGATTTGATCTCATAAATAAAACCGGCAGAGATTTTGCTCTCCACCGGTCTGCCTTTATTCTAATTATGCTCCCCTTGCATTGATTTTGCTAATGATGTCAGCAACACAGCCATTTCCGGATTGCTGAGAACTTTTGCAAGTAACTCTGCGTCCACTCCTTCTGGAACTTCCATCATCGTCCTCTTTTCTGTATCATGGATCTGCGGATTCAGATTCTTCCTGTTATAAAAGGAATCTTCCAACAGTGTCGCATTGCGCCGTCTGTCTTCATCTATGATATGCGAATATACTTCTGTAACCATATCTGCCTGTGCATGACCAGAATCTCCCTGTACCGCCTTTATATCACCGCCGTTCGGCTTATTCAGGGAATCTCTGATATACGCACCGCCCCTTGGAAGTCCATATTCAGTAGCAAGGATAAGGCCATAATCCTGGTATTCTTCCTGCAAAATATCCTTTATTTCCTCCTGCTGTGCTTTCCATGCAATCAGTTCTTCAGCTACGCTCCTGGGTAAAAACACTTTCCGCACGCTGCTTTCTGTTTTTGGTGTTTTCATAATGCGTACCGTCTTATTCGTTTTCCGCTCCTCTGGAAATATGACGATCACATCTTTCTGGTCTAATTCCTCTAATGCTTTTTTGCTGACCCTCTGCACTTCCTTATTGGTATCATGAAAAACGACCGGTGGTACAAAAGAATTGTCCGAAGAGGAATAAAATCTGTATTGCTTGAAGTATTTCTCGTTTCTATTGGACACAATCTTTATAAATATTACAACAAACAGAAAAAAGTTGCAGCTGCCGCATAGGAGTTCATAATAGCATTCTTATGGGGTAAGGGGAATCATATCCTTTTTTATGTAATATAACTATTATTATAACCATAAGCAAAAGGACGCATGAAAAAACTCTCGTTTTTTCACACGCCCACTTTTTAAATAAAACTATTTTGTTGATTTCTTATTTATACTTTCTCAACGAAGACAGTTCCTGTTTTACTTTCTTTCTATTTGTAATGCCCTTATCCACAATTCGCCACACCCAGAAAAGTGGCAGTATCCACAGATGCCTATAGACGAACGGATAAAAAGATTTGCAAAATTCTTTTCCGGGAAAAAGCCGTACACAGCAGTATTTTAGCTTCGTCCGGAGAGTGATACCTTCTGAGTTTTCCTGAAGCTCATGCAGACGATTGTTAACACGGTTATCGACTGTTCCGTAAGTGGTCGCATCGCAATAGTACAGCAACATTTCCTTTTCATCCTCGGTCAGTTCAATCTCTGCCAAAGGCCGCACGGCAGAAAACAGCTTTTCTGCCAGCACGCGGCTGTGCTGCTCGTATTCTGCAATTCCAAGCTGCGTCAGCTTTTCTTCCACTTCGTCCCGATCCATGATGTCACCTAGATGCCGATCCATCACATAAATATCCGCCAGAGTGCGGACACCTGTTCCACTGTGACTGTAATGTTTGTGTGCGTGTGCAAGGGCAAATACATAAAAATCTTCGGGCGTAAAGGCGAACTGATATGCGGTTCCGTCCACTGGCAGTAAGTGCTCTTTTACATTCTTATACTGCTCTGCCAATTCCTTGTACATCCCGTGAAACAGAGAAACGTGCATTTCAAAATTATAAATGGGTGCTTTTTCGTATTCATCGTGATTGCCCTTGCTGAAAGAAACAGTCTTATAGCCCCGGTTTTGAAAAATCTCCCGCACCTGTTCGCATCCAGAGGGATCAAACAAAATGTCGTTATCCGCCATCTCCCGCATTCCAGGCTTCGGGTACCAGTCTTTCAGGATGCTGCCTTTCAAGGGCATATACCAGATGCCTTGTGTTTCCAACTCATGCAAAATGACCTTACGCTCGGCATCAAGCAGCATATTTTTTCGGATCGCCTTATTTTTGTTTTCGAGCCATTGCTTCTTTTCTGCTTCATCGGCATTTGCAAAAATCGCTGTTTTCTCCAATGCCATGCAGACCATGGAAGCGACCGAATGCTTTCTTGCTATGATCAGAAGCTGCTTCATGTCCACATTGGCCAAAATTTCTTCTCGCGCAGAAACACCTTGGAGCGCACTCGCCATCAAATAAAGCAGGTGCTCACTTGTTTGGGGCATTTTACTCATTGTACTCATTATACGGTTCCTCAATATTCATCCCAATGGCTGTAGATCTCGCTGACAATATCCTGAAGTTCTTTCATCCGCTCTTCCTGCTGCTGTGCATAGCGGTCAAATTCTGCTTTGGTACGTTCCGTCCTTCTTTCTTTTTGTGCCAGAACCCAAAATGCTGTATCAGCATCACGATATTCCAGCTTTTTTTCGGACACATATTCATCCAACGCATTCAGACAGTTTGTGATATCCTTTTCTGTCAGCGTATTATCGTGCAGGTTATCAACGTCAAAGCAGAGTGCCATGCTGGTGTGTTCAGAAACCAGCATATCTGTCAATCGACTGACGGAGATCGTGTCAAGAATAAAGCCATACGAAAGATAAAGTATCTCGTCCCGTGTGCCATCGTCCAGTGCAGCACTAAATCGAAACAATGTCTGATATCCGTGCTGTGACAGCAACGCCCGATTTGCTTTCGTATCCTCTTGCTTTCGCAAAAGAACAACAGGTTCCCATTCCGTAGTGTATTCTGCAATCATTTCCTGAAGCTCCCCTGCTGCCTCCAGCGTATCATCCTGCATGGAACAAATAAACAGAACAAAATCAAAATTTTCTGCTGCAGACGCTTTGACGATATCCTGCAGGACATCTTTATCCAGTGAGCAATCCAGCAGGACGGTCGGGGTAAAGGCATGGTCTGCGCTCAATTCCTTTACAACTTCAATATCCTTCGCAGAAGATATTTTGAAGCAGGGAATCGCACCGGATATATCCGTGTTGGCGGAAATCGCCTTCTCCTGCTTGTTTAATTCAGATTGGATTTCTTGAATCTCCTGTTCATAAGGGGCCGCCTGCTGCTGCAATGCACGCATTTGTGCCAGTCTCCGCCTTTCCTGCTGACGGTCCATCCACAACAGTCCGATCAGGAGCGCAGAACAAACAATGATCACACCAGCCACAAAGGTCTTGCTTTTCCAAAATTTCATAACGTTACCCTGTTTTGCCTTTCTGTCGGATGCCATCTTTGGAAAAAGACAGCTCCCTGTCAAAAAATTCGGTCTGATCTGTGCGGTGCGTGACCATCAGCACCGTTTTGTCGGTCATGCGGCGCAGATTTTCCAGTAACTGCTGCGCAGTTGCTTCATCCAAGGCACTGGTGGCCTCGTCCAGCATCAGAATGGGATGCTCTGAGAACACGGCACGGGCAATGGCAATGCGCTGTATCTGCCCTTCAGAAAGCCCCTGTCCGTGTTCGCCCAGCGTGGTATCCAGCCCTTTTTCCAGCTTTTGCACAAAATCCTCTGCGCAGGCAATGCGCAGGGCACGGAGGATGCCGGCATCATCCTGTGCTTTGCACGGGTCGCCAAAGGAAACGATATCCCGGATCGTACCGGAAAGCAGCTGATTGCCCTGCGGCACATAGGCAAACAGGCTGCGCCACGCCGCCGTGAGTAGCTGTGTGCCGCAGGTGGTTTCCAGCGTGCGTGAACCGGCATCCAGCGGGTAAAGGCACATCAGCAATTTCAGCACCGTGCTTTTGCCGCAGCCGGACGGCCCAGTGAACGCAATGTACTCGCCCTTGCGGATGGTCAGATCGATATTCTTCAATACCACCGGCATGGGCGGCTGTTCTTCCTCTGTGCGGACCGGCGGCTGATAGGTAAAGCTGGCGTGCTCCAGCCGGAGTTCCGTCAGCTTGGTGCGGTAAAACTCCAGCACTTTTTCCTCTGCAAGCGGATGCTCGCTGTCCGGTGCAAACGCTTCGGCTTCCCTCAGGCGCTCAGCGCTGGCAAGCATGGCGTAATAACGCGGCAGATACCCCGTAATGTTGGCAAACGGGTTTTGCACCTGCCCCACCAGCTGCATGATCGCCATCAGGTTTCCATAACTCATCGTTCCAGTCAGAATGCCATATCCGCAAAAGCCAATACCCAGCAGATATGCGCCGTTCATCGCCCCGGCAAACCCGATGTTGCACAGGTTGGAAAAATTGCTGCGCTTCATCCGTGCGGCCTTGTGCTGTTCCATCAGACCTGCCGCCTGCGCCGCAGTTTGCTGCTCCTTTGCAAAGGTGCGCACAATGAGCAGGCTTTCCAGCCGCTCTTGCAAAAAGACCCGCAGGATGCCGTCCGCTTCTTGAATATTTTTGTGCAGGCGTTTCAGAATTTTCCGAAATCCATACGTCAGTACAAGCATCGCTGCACCGCCGGGTACCAGCACCCAGAAAAACCGCGGCTCCAGCCATAAGATGGCGGTCAATGCGCCGAACAGCCGCACCACCATTCCGATCAGACCGGGCACGATCTGCGTAACGCCACCTGCAATGATCGTGGTGTCCGATGTAAGACGGTTCATCCATTCGCCGGAATGCACTGCCGTGACCGACGCATAATTCCCGGTGAGCAGTGCCGCAAAAAGCCGCTGCTTAAAGCGGTTTTCTACCGTGGTCGTGGTGTACTCGCTCAGAAAACGACTCAAAGCACCCAGCACGATCTGCGCCGCGATCACGCCTGCCAGCAGCACAAACGCCGACCGGAACCCGGTGGACGCTCCCTGCACGGCCATATTGATAATGCGCCGCAAAATAAAAGCAAAAGCGATACTGGAAACACTCAGCACCGCCTGCACTGCGACCAGAACGCCTACCAGAAGCCTGGCTTTTCCCGCTGCGATGCTGATCCATTGTAAGGTATTTTTTTGTTTCATTGGCACAACTTCCTTTTTATTCTTCCTGGCAGGTCACGGTACCACAGTACCGCTGCTCGCAGATAGAACAGGTCGCACCACAGATGCACATACAGCCGGTAGCGCTTATCCGTGACCGGGAGCTTCTGTCCATCCCGGATCACTGCCGTCAGCACACCGATGATATGTCGGTCGGTAATGCCGGTCTCCCTCTGCCAGCGGTTGTCTCCGCAGATGACATAATCATCTTCACGCACTTTCAAAATACGGTGGAGCACATATTGTCCGCTGTCCCGACGGTAGAGCGGCACATCGTATTTGTTCAGCCGTCCTTCCGGTTTACGGGTGATGAGCAGCAGGTCTCTGCCCTGCCGGATCAGCGGCAGCATGCTGTCACCTACATTGCGGTAAAGCAGAAAACCATTGTTGGCGATCTCCTCCTCAAAAGTCGATTTACGCATCCAGTGCACCGATTTTTTTCAGGTTGGCCAACACCATGTCCACATCCTCTGCCATCACGGCACGGGATGCATCGTATTTTTTCTCCATGGCATCCAGAATGGCCTCTTTTGTGGTCTCCGTCTTGAGCTGGTCAATGATAAATGCCGCCGTTTGATTGCTGCGCACCATGCCGGCAAAGCCTCCGCCGGCTTCTACCATCACCTGCTCGCCATCCATTTCCTGTGTAACAAAAGTATCTTTCAATTTCATATTTCAAATCGTCCTTTCTTAGAACGGTGTTTTTTCAAGAGAAGGCAGGACGCCGATGCGGGCTGCCTTCTTTTTGACGTGTCATCAGTCGCCCCAAATACATTTATCGCTTGGATCTGGGGTAATAGTATCATAGTCTGTACTGGTGCAGATTTTGATGCTAGATGTCGTGATAACATCCTCGGACTCAAACTCAATGACTTCCATCTGAGCCTTTTCGTACTTTTCCATGTTTACACATCTCCTTTCGCAGAAAATCTCTATGTGAAACGGCTGTTGCGCCGCGTCACGCAAAGGGTCAGCAGGCCGAGTGAGGTTCTTCCTCACTGATCTGCTCTTTTTTCAGCCATGCCTCGTAAGTGTTGCGCATAGCGGATAATGTATCTTCCCGAACCTTAATCTGCATTTGCTCGTAGCACTTTTGCTGCTCAATACATTTTTTCAACCGGATGCATTCCGGATAGAAAAAACATTTCCTGCACGCATCCAAAGCAGGCCACGATTCCCGGAAGCTTTGCCGCACGGTTTCGTCCAGCTTTTCGCTGTCTATATGCCCGATAAAGTTGTTCTCGCTATATTGCTCACACAAGCCCAATTCGCCGTTTGGCAAGATGGTAAGTGCACCACCATGGTCTGCAATACAACGCCGGAGCGGAAGGTCTTTTCGTAAACCCAATTTCTTTACATATCCAAGGGGCACCAGCTTATGATACAACGCCTGTTGTTTCTGATAGATCTCATTTCGGCTGTCCGCTGGAATGCTCTCTTTGCAACCCAGAAACTCGTATAACACATGGCTGTAAACAGTCAGCTTTTTGTTTTCACCAAACCGTTCGTGCAGTTCATCCGCCAGTTCCATCAGATTATCGGCGTTATGTTCGTCCATGTTCAGCCGGATAAGAACCGCAACCCCTGCATCCAGCAAACGCTGGATATTTGCCAGTACCACCTGATAGGGGCTCTTACCATCCTTATAAATAAATGCCTTGCTGCGGTTATAAATCTCTTCCGTGCCGTCCAGCGTGATCTGCACACTCTTCAACTTCCAATGGGAAACCGCTCGTTCTACGGTATCTCTGTCAAACAGGTACCCGTTGGAGATCATCATAGATTCATATGCGATGCCTTTTTCCGTAAGGTCGGTGCAGATGATGTCAATGACCTGCTTATTAAAAAGCGGCTCACCGCCAAACCAGTGCAGATGAACCTTTTCGCCGCCGCAATGCGCTGCAATATAAGCCGCCGCCCTGTGGGCGGTTTCGTCGCTCATGGGAATACGGGAACGCCCCGTCTCATAGCAGTAAAAGCAACGGGCGTTGCAGTCCGTGGTGGTAAAGATGGTATAAGTGGTTATATGCTCCAGTTCCTTCTGCATCGTGCGGCGGATAAAACGCACCTGATCGGCATATTTCTGGTCATCCATCTCCTGCGGTACACGAAACCAGCTGTTGCGCAGTTCAGTCACTGCGTCCGGTGCGGTATATTCCTCCGGTGTGAGCAGAAGCAGCGCCCGTGTAAGGGTATGGAACACCAGCACTCCACCCTCGACCGGCTGGGCAAGAACGTATGTCATCCAACGCAGACCGTGCTCTGCCGGCTTCGGCTTACCAAGGATCTTCATTGTGTTACCAGACGGCGGTAAAATGGTTTGCATACAGTACTCCTCCTATTGATTCATCCCGTGGTAAGCCACAAGTGCAGCTTCCGGTTCCATGTTACATCCCAGCTTGTACAGCGGCACGCTGCTGCTCAGCAAATCGACCAGTGCAAGGGTTTTTCTCAAGGCAGCCGGCTGTGCCGGACGATAGCTCTGCTGGCAGAGCATCGTAAGTGCCTCTTTTGGAGAAATACGCTCGATGTGGTTCGTTTCGCTGCGGGTCAGGATGCACACTGCCTTGAGCGGGCAGGCAATGTTGCGGCTCAGATGCTCCTTGCCATCCCACGGCGTACCGTAAACGATTGCGCCCTTGCTGGTGATGTTAATCAGGGGCTTGTCTCCATTCACCATCACGGCACGTGCGCCAAACTGTCTGAGCCAAAGCCGGGTGTGGGTAGTTTTGCCTGTGCCGCTTTTGGCGGTGAACAGGTACGCCTGCCCATCCACGGCAACCACTGCACCGTGCATCAAAAGCACATTTTCCTGCACCAGCACCTGCGCCAGCTTGCGGTAGACTGCCAGTGTTTCCAGATAGCTGTCCTCATATTCCTGTACGGGAACACCCTCTTGTATGTTCTCTTGTGCAGACTTGGTACGCTCAAATGCAATGTCCGCTTCTGTTGTCGTAATAACATATTCTGGCGGATCCTCTGTCCGGTAGTCCGCACACAGCGTATGTACCTGCGGATAGATCGATTCAATTTTTACGGTATGCCCCGCCAGCCGATAAGTATTATGCATTGTATGCTCCTTATAGAGTATCAAGTCGATCAATATTCTTATATTATACAAATTTATACAAATCGCTTTTTAAAGTCAAGACTATATCTGCAACACTTGATATAAAAACAACTTTCAGAAAGAATCTGCAAATAAGTTAAATAAACATCACTATATAACGAGTTTTAGTAAACTTGTTGTGTCTCCTGCCATGGCGTGGTATACTAATAAAGTGAAAAATAAATAACTGATTATATTATGCGTTCTATGCTATACTGGTATTATCAAGAAGAAAGAGGTACCGGTATGGCATACGCAAAAGCAATTGAATTAAACTCTGATGATGTTGAATATCTCCAGTCCCTTGTTCGTACAAGAACTATTCAGGCTCAGGTGGTTGACCGGGCTAAGATGCTTCTTTACAAAGCCAAGGGAGAATCTAACAGAAGCATTGCACCCCGTCTGGATGTCAACATAAATACAGTTAATCTCTGCCTTTCCAAATTCAAAGAAGGCGGCGTGCAGTGTGCTCTTTTTGATGATCAACGAAAAGGCAGACCTGTAGAAATTACAGACGACGCTGTTGCCTGGATTATTGATGTTGCTTTTCAGCGTCCGGCAGACCTTGGTTATTCACAGGAACTCTGGACGCTGAAAAATCTGCATCAGCACATTCAGAATCATGCTGAAGAAACGGGGTTTCCAAGATTAAAAACGATTACAAAACCTATGGTCCAGAAGATTCTGAAGCGCTGCGACATCAAGCCTTTTAAAATCAAGTATTACTGTGAAAGGCGTGATCCTGACTTCGAGTCAAAGATGCACGATGTTCTGGTGGTATATAAACAGGTGTCTATGCAGTTTGATGAGGAAGGTAGCATTATCATTCCAACCGACCAGCTAATGGTACATACCATTTCCTGCGATGAAAAGCCAGGTATCCAGGCTATAGCAACAACAAGTGAGGATCTTCGTCCAAAGGACGGAAACGGCTGCGTATACAGAGATTACGAATATAAACGTCTTGGTACCTTATCTCTACTTGCAGGGATTGATCTTTTAACCGGTCTTGCAGTTCCTGTGGTAAGTAACACACACAAGAGTTCCACAGCCGAGTTAAATGAAAGTTCTCCGTTATCCAGCTTTTCCAGTAACTCAGGAATCAGATCCGTCAATTTCAGATACCGCTGTACCTGTTTTGCACTGTCACCAAATTCTTCACCAATGATTTCTACTGTCTTTTTTCCTTTCAACGGGTAGTCAGACTGGCTACTTTTTCTTCTTCCTCCGGTTCGCTTCATAGCTTCATTCTTCATCTTATAAGCAAAGGCCTTTTCACTGAATGTTATCTGCTGCCTCTGTAAATTGGAATCCACCATATTAATTACTGCTTCATCATCTGACATGACTCTGATAATGACCGGTACCTTCCTGTAACCAAACTTTTCAGCAGCTGCCTTTCTTTTGTGTCCGGAGATAATCTCATAAACACCATCTGGAATCGGTCGTACAATCAGTGGATTTATGATTCCGTATTTCTCAACACTCGCACTGAGCCGAATCATTTCCTGATCCATCCGAACCTTAAATGGATGGTTCTTAAAGGTCCGCAGACGTTCCAGCTGAATCTCTATAATTTTTTCGCCATCTTCTGGAACTGATGCACTTCGTGTATCCACTGTATCCATATCTTTCCTCCATTTCTTATCTGCAACAGAAAAAGCCTGTCCAGATAGATTTCTTTTTGAAATCTGATCCAAACAGGCTTACTGTTGACCTTAGTTCTCACTAAGCAAAGATTCTATTGTATTCACACCTAATAACTTACCGCCGGATATTTCCCTTCCTCTTTTTTCTTATCTGAGCTTGAATTTACATCCACTTTCTCAAATAAACAGCTGGCTTTTCTCTTTTATTAGAATTTCGATTTATTTCCAGCTATTATATAAGCAGTGCGTTTTATTAGACAGCGGCTAATAGGATTCTTTCCGTATTAGCTGATATTCCATTCCCTTTTCCCCTTGAAAAAACAAAAAAGCGGAAATTATATTAGAAATTTTTCTAATACATTCCGCTTTTGATAGGACGTCCCGTGCGGGAATCGAACCCACATCTAGTGCTTAGGAGCACACCTCCGTAAGGCGAATATGAGTTCGATATATACAATATCTGTCAAGAAAAGTATTGTATTTCTTAACCTTTGAGATCTTTCATGTCAAAGTAAGAAAACTTAAAATCGTTTCAGTAAAACACATCTCGCTGACAAATCTAAGCAGCTGCCACCCCGAGGGGTTAACTATTGTGTTCCTATGAACTTGAGAGCAATGGCTACCGCCCCACTAAGCTGCGCGGTTATGATAACACAATTTTCTCTATTTTCTTACTAGGCTGTTTTTATTATAGCGTGTTTATGGTCGCATGTCGATAGTAATTGGACCATAATTATATAATGAAGCCACGACGATATTATGCAGCATAGCTTCTTCTATTGCTGCACAATATCGTTATCATTCGAGCTTTTTCATTATATCATTTGTGTATTTCATCGAATTTCGTCAAAAAACAGATTTTCAATCTTGTAATGAGTTTCTTATCATCCCATTGTCTTTTCTCTGAAAAATCAAGTAGTAATTGATCCGGTCTAGAAACACTTCTGTTCGGAAGAACAACTTAAAAGTAAAATACCTTTTTCTTCCACCATCCTTTACCCATCTTATCTTAATTGCTTGTTTAAATTTTTATTTTTACTCTTATTTAAACAAGCAAAACCCTTGATTTTTCAAGCTTTGTAGACCTTTTCACAAAAATTTCTTGTGTAAAACCTTGTGTAAATCTCATCTTTCTTGTGTAATTTTATCCACTAAAATCCAAGATGATCTTTGACGGTTACTTGAATCTGGAATTATAATTCCTTTCTTTCTCATAGCAGCCAGAAGATTCCTAATTTTATCTTCTTTCTGTTTTTCTTCCATTATTTCTGGAAGCTTGTCCCATAATAGTGCACGGATATCCTTTTTCTTAGCCCTTCCATACTGTTCCAAATACTTAACAATCAGATCTTTATAATATTGATCATCAAATGCTTTATTTTTTACATATTGATCCTTTTCCCCGATTGTTTCTGATATAGACGCAGACAAAAATATATTAGGTACTTTTCCCTCTATTACTCTTAATTTTCTTAAATACTTTACCGCAGCTTTATCAATTCGAATTCCTTTTTGAACACAATCAATTAAAAATACAGTTTCCAAATCAAACTCCGGATTTTCAAATAAAATTTGTGAATAATTTTCATCAAGAATCCGACCGTATACACACACCTTTACTTGCTGTCTATTAGACAAATCATAATCCGGCAACGGAAAATACCTATCTTTCTGTATTCTGAATACTCTTCTAATTCCTGTAGATTGAGAATCAATCATATTAAGCTTAACCATAGTCTCTGCTAATAATTGATTACGATAGAATGGGGGATTATATCCAGGATTTAGTACTGGCTCTATCTTTCCTGGTAAAAAAGAACCTGGATTTGTCAAAACAATTCTATCTTCAAATTCATTCAGGTATATTCTTCCACCATATGTATATTCAGAATGCGCAATACAATTATTTAACAATTCTCTTAATAGCCACATATCATACTGTTTAGTTTCTTTCGGAAACAACGTAAGTTGATTGGGCATATATCTATAAGTAAGGTTCCTAATTTTTTCAAATAGCCTTTCGCTCAAGGTAATATATGGAATTTTAAATATTTCATAATCACTTACATCATTCCTAGAATCATATACTCTCCACGATGCTTCTGGTACTGTTTTAAATAAATAATCATAATCCTCATTTCCTAATAAAAGCATAGCTGCATTTGTTATTTTACCATCTATCATTAGCTTCAGCTTCGTCAAGAACTGTTCGTCCGACATTTTGTCAACTTCTTCACTAATATATGGTTTTCCCATTTTTTTCTTATAATTATCACGTGCAAGTATAATTGCTGCTTTATCTAAGTATTCAATTTTAGCCCCTGGAATTAGTTGCTTAGACCAATCCTTTTTCTCCTGTCCTCTAATCCGATCTATTTCATTAACAGACAATGCACCTAATGACTCTCCATTCCGACCATAGAAATGATCATTCCATCCAGTAGGTGTCGCCGTTGTAGCTGCCGGTATTTGAAATAAAATTACCCTTTTCTTTTCACCATTTACAACAGGATATACTTCATATATCTCTATAAAGGATATTCCACCTGTTGTTCCCATGGAAATTTCTTGTTTGAGTGCATCTAAGCCTTTATTATTTCTATAATCTGACCCAACAATTTTCCTATCCTTATTTCTGACACCAAAAACCAACCAGCCATGTTGTAATCCTTTAAGATTAGCCTCATTACTGATCGCAGAAAAATACTGTCCAATTTTATTTTTATCGTAATCTTTTCCGGCCTCTTTAAATTCTACTACTTCAGATTCCCAACTCGATATCAATCTATCAAGAACTGAACACAATTCCGCATTATTCGGCTTGTTCTCTAATAATAACTCCATTAGCTTGATTTCTCCCATACCGCCCATTTATTTTTATATTCTCTATATTATCACAAAACACCGATACCGTATAGCTTCCTCCGCTACACAACATCGCTATTTCTACTCTATTCTAATATATTCTTCCATACTCCTTCTCCTAGATATCCGAATTGCCACCATTTCAAACTCATCCGGTCACTATTCACAGTATATCGGTATCCTTCGATTTATATTTCGAACAGGCGGAATAATGTTTTTCGCTTTCTCATATCTAAGATTAACTCCATCTCTGGATCTCCATGATTTATTACTAAACGGTTTAGAGAATATATTGGAATAATCTTTGCTCCCTTTCTAAGCAATATTCTATGCAAATCAGATTCATCTCCTTTTGCAAAACCAACAGCTATATCTTTCAAAAAACTTCCTGAAAGAAATGGTCTATCAGGAATCCATAAATCTCCACCACGATACACAATAATATCAAATGGAATACCAGGAAACATTTTAAGTGCTCGCTTAATTGCATCAATGACTTCGCCATCATACATACAATTTCTTCCTGCACTTTCGATCCGCATGATTTTACGTATCAATGCATCATCCAACATTTTTACATAATCCGAATAATACAACTCGCAAAATTTTTGTGCTTCCTCGAAATTAAAAAATTCCTTTGCACTTTCTACCCTTTTTTTCAGCAAAAACTTTTTTAAAAACATTTTTCTCCTCTTCTACAAATGAATTTTATAATGGATAAATAATTATTTATTAATCCTATGGAGAATATGATGATTTACAAATTTAGCTATTACATCATCTACTAAATATATATAATATCGCTGTTTCTTCCTTATCCAACTATGTATACCCAGAATCTCCCCGAACAACGTTGATCTTCCCGGACACTTTTTTATACCTCACTCCTACCTCATTTGACGCAAATACTCACTGGCTATCGGAATCAGTTCCTTCATCGAATGAACAACTTCTCCTCCGTTCAGGATTTTTATTTCAAATTTCGTATCCTTACCAAAGCTCATCATGTGTCTGATGTTTATCGTAACATCCTTCATTTTACTGATTTCCAAGATCCATTTTGCGCAATTATCGCCGCACATCGATGCGTTAAAAATTCGATCTGGCTCATTCAAAATCAACAGCAGCGTTTTTACTCCACCAGATAACCGCTCCGGTAGAATCTGTCCCAACACAGGACTGTTAATACATTCTCCACTTAATACATCCGATTCATCAACATCTTTGATCATTTTCTTCGCCAGGTCCGTTACAAGCCATTCTGGATCGTAACTATTGTTAAAATAAACCTTTGTATTATAAATACTGTTTTCCACATCCCCATAAATAATACTGAGCATCTATAAGCACCTCCAGCAGCCAATTTATATTTTTTATACTGGCGGACGGCAAAATGGTCAGGCTTTTTCTTTCCCAATGCTTCAAACATCATATCCACAGGATTTTGGAATTCCTCATCATCCTCACGCACCTCCATTGCGTTTAGAAACTCAATCAAAGTAGAGAAGTTCTGTTCCTCCACAGGTGCTTCATAGTGGATATATCCAATCAACGCACAGTAGAGCAGGGTTTCTGCCTTTGTCCAAAACTCATCCCCGGCTTTTCCATCTCCTTTTGTATTGGCGATCAGTGTAGTCACCAATTTCAAAATATCTTTTTCCGAGTGGATATACGCCATCGGGTTATAGTGCATCGACTTTTTGAAGTTGATAGTATTGAAAATCTTGATGTTGTAGTTGTTCTTCAAAAGGGCATTGCCACATTCGATGACAATACTGCCCTTTGGATCAGTGACCACATAAGAACTGTGCATTTGGAGCAGATTAGGTTTCAGCCAAAAACGAGTCTTACCGGAACCCGAACCACCAACAATCAAAACATTTTTATTTCTGGCATTGGCAGGATTTTTCGGACGGTTACTCATCATCAATCGTTCTGTTTTTGTGAGAATCACATTGTCCTCAAATTTTGGAGCCATGAAAGGCTCAATGTCTTTGGCGGTTCCCCACCGGGCAGAGCCATACTCAACATTGTGGCGGTATTTTTTTGCATTTTTGCTTCGCAGATATACTGCAAGCCGTAAACCTGCACCGCAGACAATACCAATGAGCAAATCAAGTGGGTGAAAGCTCGGCATAGGATTTCCGAATGCAACGGGGAGAACAGAAAAAAGGCTGAGGAGTTTTGCAGAACTATCTGCACCCTCAGCCATACGCCATGCTTCTCCGATATTTGTTGCAATCAGTCCCACTATAATATAGGGGATATTCAGAATCAGGAGTTTTTTGATTTTTCTTGTATCTATCATAAATCACGCTCCTGTTTCTTTTCACGAATCTTCTTGGGCAGCGATGCCACAAGATTCTTAAATTTGCTGAGTTGCGCCAGCACACTTGGCTTCTTATCTTTGGTCATTGACCTTGCCTGATGCTCTTTGCAGATTGCATCCAAAGCATCCGAATCCTTTGCACGAACAAACACAAAATAGCGGGGTGGATCAACCGATTTATCTTTTCTCACCGCAAAATCCACACCATATTTCTTTGCAAGACGTTCAAAGTCTTTAATACCTTCTTTTTCAATTTCTGCATTGGCAGCCCCCTGGTTCTGTCCTAACAGCTTTTTCACCGACTGCTTGCCATGAACGGCAGGATCTCTGACTTTTTGGGCTTTTTTCTTTTCCTGGTACTGCAAGAATTTGCGAATACCCGCAATAATAGTTCGCACAGTCAGTCGAGTAGTAGTAATTGCCAAATTGACCGTTCTGTTTTCAACTTCTTCCTGCAATTCTCATCACCTCCTCAAAATAAGAAAATAGCATCAACGAACCTGTTCTTTATGTTCATAATGCAAATTGCCATTTCTTACATTGGCATGACTAATAATTTTGATTTGACCTTTTTGCTGACTCTCCAAAGCCTTCTCATAACCAGACTGAGTAAGATACAGCCTGGTTCGTTCTCCTTTCCAGCCGACAGGAGAATCATTCGTGAGAACATCAAAAATAATCATGTGCCTGGTATCATCGGCAAATCTCTGCAAATCCATATAAGAATGTCCATGATATTCTTTGGCACCTGCCTTTATTCTCATTTCTTCCATTAACTCTCCAACTGTTTTCCCTGGCATTTCATACCTCCTTAGAGAACATCCCTGTCAGGACTGCTTTTTTGTGGCATGGATTCTGCTTTCAAAGGGGAGTCCGCAGTTTTCACTTTATCATCCGGCAAGGGTAGCGCCATAATGCTGCGCCCCATACGGACAAACATTTCCGGTTGATGGAACTCTTTTTCAAATTTCTCCATCAGTTCAGGAGAGAGGGAAGCAAAGTCCTCCTCACCCAAACCGACAACCAGAAAATCACCGGCGACAATGTCATAAATCTGCCCTTCATTATCCCGTAAAGCCCGGTTCAGTTCGCTGCCGTTCAGCTTTCCTTCGTCATTGACGATCAATGCCACCGGTTCATTGTAGGGATATACCGCTTCTATATCGCCGCCAACCGCTTTCTGCAAATCTTCCAGCTCACTGCCTATCTGAACCGCCTGGGGATACATTCCCGGCTTGACGAGCAAAACATCCAGCTGCTCTTTCTGTTCCTGCACAATTTCACGTTCAGCTTCTGCTGAAAAATCCACACCGGTAAAATTTTCAGAATCGAGGATATGTTCGGAATTGTAATATTCCTCCTCAACTTTCGCTTGTGCAGCTTCCATTGATTCTGCTTTTACGGTCACCGTCTTTTCGAGTGTTTCGGTGATTTTGATGTCATACTCTTTCAAATACATCAACCTCCGTTTCTTTCAGATATGACAAAAGCGACTATCCACAAGCCTTACAGCTCATAAATAGTCGCTTCATTTTCCCACTGGGGAATACACATTTCTTCCAGTTCCTCGGTCAGACTTTCCGGTGTAAAGAACAGGTCATCTCTTTCCTTCAGCAGTTTCACAATCGAGCGATACTCCGTAGCATAGTAGAAGTCACCGGACTTGATGACCATGCTGACGTTGTGTACCAGAGCAAAACTCATATCCTCCAGCAGCCACAACTCCCGATTATAGGAAGTATCAGTCATGTCGTAAATGCCAATTTCTATATCCGAATAAATCAGGCAGGCTCTCTGCATGAACAGTTCCTTGCCACGGTACTCGAACCCACGGTCGATATTAGTTTTCACGACATACTCATACGCTGTTTCTGCCTTATCTCGCAGAGCCATACAGACTTCCGGCAGACACAAGGCAGCACAGCCGACTTCTTCCTCATCATACGCTTCATAGTCCTCCGGCTGAAACAGATCAAACAGCCATTTCAAAGCATCGCTCATTTCTTTCTCAGTAAACATTTATGCGTCCTCCTTATCTCTCCATAGATTTCTCACGCTTTCGCTGCCATTGTTCGAGCAGTTTAATAATGGTGTCCTCCATCTGCTTCGGGGTATAAGACTTGGGAAAATACTTCCGAAGCACATCATGTTTAATTGTCACCCTATCCAGTTCACCCTTTTTTTCCTCAGACATGATCGCACACATGGCATCCAAACTGCATTTTCCTTCCTGGCTAAATTTTTTCAAACGTTGTGCCTGGGATAGAGAAGGCGTGGACTGTGCGTAGTCCATTGCTTCCAGAAAGTCTTGCTGTTCATTTGGTTTCAGATAAGAAATTTCAACCGCAGGGTTAAAGGCAATTTTTTTTTCATCTACCATATCCAGCAGCTCAGGAATCAGTTCTGTCAGACGAATATAGCGATGAACCTGATTTCTGCTATCACCAGCTTCTTGACCTACAATATCCATTGCCTGCAACTTCATCCCAACTTGGGATGAAGTTAAGTCAGTGCGTTGTCCTTGATGTTTGATAGCTTCCAATTTCATCTTATAAGCGAAAGCTCTCTCACTGGGGAGGAGCGTTTCCCTTTGCAGATTGGAATCCACCATCAAAATTGTGGCGGCATCATCGTCCATATCTCGCACAATCACTGGCATGGTTTCTTTTCCCGCAAGTTCAGATGCATGATGGCGACGGTGTCCAGCGATTAGCTCATAACCACCTTCCGGACGAGGGCGGGCGATTGCAGGTGTCATAACACCAAACTGTGCGATACTTTCGACAGTTTTCTGCATGGCTTCATCATCCAGCACTTTGAAGGGGTGTCCCTTAAAAGGGTGGAGTTCAGAAAGTGGAATTTCCTGCACTCGTTCCTGTTGATCTTCCTCTCGTGACTGGTCGGTCTGGAAAATATCATCGTAGCTGCTCAAGCTGATGTTTCCGCCTTTTTTCGGCATTGCTCAACACCTCCTTCGTCAATACTCGATAGGCATCGGCTACTTTGCCTTTCGGATCATGCTTGAAAATACTGGTTCCCTCTGCACTGATTTCTTCAGCACGAACAGAACGGGGAATATCAGTCTTATAAACCTTGAGCTTACCACCATAATTTTCTCGGATCAGGTTACTGATGTCTTTGGAATAATTCGTTCGGCTGTCTACCATTGTCAGCAAAATACCTTCAATTCGCAGCTTTGGATTGATTTGGCGGCGCACCTTATTGATGGTCTGTAAAAGCTGTTCCAAGCCTTTTGCAGGAAGATAAGCTGCTTGCACTGGAATCAATACATTATCTGCCGCAGCAAGTGCATTGACTGTGAGCATTCCCAAAGAGGGCATACAATCCAGAAGAATGAAATCATAGTTCTGTTTTACGGTGTCCAGGTATTGTTTGAGAATAGTTTCTCGACTCATAGCATTAACCAACGATACCTCCAAACCAGATAGCTCAATGTTGGCAGGTATCAGGTCAACACCTTCCGGATGATGCAAAATACCTTCACCGGGAGCAATAGGCTGCTCTGAAAGGATTTTTCCCATCATATCCGATAATGTTGGAGAAAGCTGATCCGGAACAGGATGACCGAGGCAAATAGTAAGCGATGCCTGTGGATCGGTGTCTACTAAAAGCACTTTTTTACCTTCCATTGCCAAACCAACACCCAGATTCTCGCAGGTCGTTGTTTTTCCTGTTCCACCTTTTTGGTTAACTACTGCCATGACGGTTGCTTTTGCCAAAATTCATCACCTTACCTTTCTTAGTTTTTTCTCTCATTTCTGTATCACCACCTTTCAAATCAACCCAGAAGCCATATCATGCCGTACATCGGCGTCAATTTTTATATCTATCGTAACCGGAGCGTTATACAAAGCAGCAAGAGCATATTGTTTTGGGTTTCGGATTTTGGTTGTGTTTTCTTTAAAGCAGTTTAATACATAGCGAATGTGCTCGGAATTCAACTTCATCAATCGGCTTCGTACAACCTCAGATGGCTTATCATCGCTGGCTATCCGAATTAACTTTCGTTTGCTACATACGGTTTCTACCAATATTTCCAAGATGCTTTCCAGAACTTCTTTATCATAGGGAAATTCTCTAAAAAGATAGTCCATTTCAAGTTCTTCATAAAAATACTGATAATAGCTCTGAAATTCCTCATCCTTTTCCACATCCCTTCCAGAGAAATCGGAAGATAGGATAGGATCAGTATCACTATAATCAGTATCTTTAATATCAGTATTATTACCTTGTGCTTTTGACAACTCTTGAAGAGTCTTATTGACAGTTCCAGAATTGTCCTTTTGACAATTCAAGAATTGTCTTTCCACAGAGTTATCCACAAAGTTTTTCACATAGATATAATTGGGCTTTCCTAGTCCAATACGTTTGCGCTCAATTAAGCCACATTTGTTTTCCAGCTCATGCAACAGCTTTACTGCTTTTTTCTCTGCACAACCAAGTGCGCCTTTAACTTCTTCAATCGTGAATATGATATATACCCGACCAAGTTCATCCACCCATCCATTTTTTGCCGACAAATTCATACGATCAAGCATAATGCCATAGAGCAGTTTTGCATCAGAAGATATATTCGAGAATTTTTCGTCTGTAAACAGAACTTTTGGGACCCGATAGAATGAGAATAGCTCTGCCTGCTGTCCATAAAAGTAATCATACATTGCTCCTCCTCACCGCCTTTTTGTAGGGGAATATTTTGTTACTCAGAGGAGCCTTATGAACAGTGCCATCTCTGATACGGTAAGGACAGCAAATACGGGTTATTGGTAACAATCGTGAATTCATTTTCATCACCCCTTTCCAATGACCTCACGCAAGAGCTTTTTCGTACACCACCCAATGCAGGGCTGTGCTCGCCCATAAGGGCATCCGTCACAATCACTTTTAGATTTAGGTGGCGGTGAAATCCGATAGTAACAGTTTGCTTTGCCCAGACTGCATCCTTTCCTTGTGTTTTTCCAGTAGTAGCAGTATCGACAGTCGCTTGGTTTATCAGCGGCATATTGCGTTTTCATGATTCAAATACCTCCTTTCCTCCAGTCGCTTCAGAAGCAGTCTGGAAACAAAAAAAGAGTGTCTATTCACTCCCTAAAAGGGAGAAATAAACACTCTATGTAAACGAAAAAGTATTAGATTGTATTTGGCATAACGGCTTAGGACACGCAACATCCACCTTTTTAATTAGCAAGTTTTTTTGCAGCAATTTGGCTCCAATTAGCAGGAATGCCTTTTTGATTAGCAAAAACAGGCTTTTTCTTGCTAATGATTAGCTGGAAATTTTGTTTTTTCACCAGAGTTCGATGTCTGTTTGTGGTGCTACAAAAATTTTTTTAAAGTAATTATGGCTCTAAGATCAGATGCAGTGGTCATCTGCGACTGAAAACAAATAAAGCCGAAAACCCTTGAAAACAAAGGCTTTCGGCGTTATGAGCTGGCGTCCATAAGAGGATTTGAACCTCCGACCCCTCGCTTAGGAGGCGAGTGCTCTATCCAGCTGAGCTATATGGACGTGTCTAATATATAATTATAGCCCGACCAGAGTCGAACTGCAATCCCGTACTGAGTTTTTCTGAGTTGTATGTTGTAACGCCACCTTAGGAGGCGCTTGTTATATCCATTTAACTATGAGAACAAATGCCGTATTTTCAAGCTTTTCAGCCTGTTTCGGTTACGGTAACCTTCTTTATGAAATCAATCACTTTTGTGATGAATCATCGGTTTTCTTATTTCGACATTTCTATATGCCACAGTTCAAATCGAACTCTTTGTTACCACCTTTTTAAATTCCACGGCTTTAACCATGGTTGCTTCTTAGAAGTAACACCTATTCGATTCGTCACACAAAAAACAGTTCCATAAACAAATTTATTATACAGAAATTATCTGTACAAGTCAAATACTTTACGCTGTCCGTGAACTCTTTATATTTTGTCAATAGTTTTGCGACAAGTTTTTGAAAAAATATTATGCCGTGATTTTTTCTAACTCTTCTTTAAATAATTCTTCTGATGTTTTGAAACCAAAAATACCCCGTGGGT
>OHEL01000524.1_pt1 | contig 22629 bp, 17 predicted proteins | sample 1567251 | NCBI WGS metagenome assembly OHEL01 (sample SAMEA3879601, study PRJEB24766) | human gut metagenome | biome: human-associated habitat; feature: feces | place: USA | collected 1985/1987
CGGGAACAATCGCAGAAAATGTGGCACAGTGCGTGGATGAGATTGATTTTTCTCGCGTGAAGGCGGCAGTAAAGGATGCAGGTCTGGAAGAAAACATTGAAAGACTGTCAGAGAAATATGAGACAAAACTGGGGCGGAAGGTTCATCTGGATGCATACGAGCTTTCCGGAGGCGAGACACAGAGACTCATGCTTGCAAGGGCACTCTACCGAAATGCTCCGGTGATCGTGCTGGATGAGCCGACGGCGGCATTAGATCCGATCGCAGAGAGCGATCTCTACGAGAGATATCATGAATTGACAAAGGGTTCCACTTCTATTTATGTGTCGCACCGTCTTGCGTCCACAAGATTCTGTGACCGCATTATTTTAATCGGAGCAGGTGGGATTGCGGAGATGGGAACGCATGAGGAACTCATGGAAGCAGGAAAAGAATATGCACATCTGTATGAGGTGCAGAGCAGGTATTACACGGAAGGAGGAATGGAAGATGCTGCATTCGATGCGTGAGACAATTGGGATGAATAAAAGGGCAATCGGAATCTGGTGGAGAGAGTCGCCGGGAATGTTAGTGGAGCTGATTTTCTACGTGATTACTGGTGCAGTGCTTCCTTATGCCGGGATCTATTTTTCGGCACAGATCATTACGGAACTGGCAGGAGCGAAAAATCCGGTTGTTCTACGCAATCTGGTACTGCTCTTACTCGGAATCGAGAGCTTGTTGGGACTGATTTACCATTATTTTAAGAACCGTTACACAGTAGAACGGAACCGCATGTTAGAAAAATTAAGATACATTTTGAGTGAAAAAATGTTGTCACTGGATTTTGAAAAAGTGGATGATGCCGTCATTCAGGATAAAGTATTACAGATTGAACAAATTAACAGGTGGAACAGGTTGGGGCTTTGTATGGTTGTCTTTACATTAGAAAGGATGTTGCAGGCAATTGCCGGTATTGCCGGAGCATTGATGCTCACTGTGAGTTTTTTTCAGGCAAAAGCGGTGAAGGAAGCGTTTCTGTGGATGAACAGCCCTCTTTTTATGATTGTATTTCTTGCTGGAATACTAGGATTTACGGCGCTGGCATCCTGGGTTGAGGAACGGGTACAGAACATGGCTGCAGAACTTTCCGAGCGTGCAACGTTTGGAAACCGCCTCTGGAGCTTTATGGCACGTATGGCAGGAGAACGGGAACGGGAGCAGGATATCCGTGTTTATGAGCAGATTCCGGCTGTCATGGGATTTTATGAGAAAAATAAAGTCTGGGGAATCGGAACCGAGATGGATCGTCTGGAAAAAGGAAAAGTAGGAGTTCTGGCAGCGGCTGCAAATATGACAGAACGGCTCTGCAGTGGTTTGATCTATCTGCTTGTCTGTCTGAAGGCATACGGAGGCGCGTTTGGAATTGGTGCTGTGACGCAGTATATCAGTGCGGTGACGGCGCTTAGCCACAATCTGGAGGAGCTTTTGGGCGCACTTGGCGAAGTGCATACAAACCGGGAATTTTTAAAGAAAACACTTGATTTTCTGGATACGCCGAATGATATGTATCAGGGAAGCCTTACCGTGGAAAAAAGAAATGACTGTCAGTACGAAGTGGAATTTAAGGATGTCAGCTTCTGCTATCCAGGCACAGACAGAAAAGTGTTAGACCATGTCAATCTGAAATTCCGTATCGGGGAAAAATTAGCAATCGTTGGGGAGAACGGTTCTGGAAAATCAACGTTTATCAAGCTTTTGTGCCGTCTTTACGATCCGACAGAAGGCGAGATCCTGTTAAATGGAATCAACATTAAGAAATACAAGTATAAGGAATATATGTCTGTATTCTCGGTTGTCTTTCAGGATTTTAAACTATTTGCCCTTCCACTAGGTCAGAATGTGGCGGCATCTACAGAGTATGATGCAGACAAGGTGCAGGAATGCTTGAAGCTTGCTGGCTTTGATGTACATTCCGACCGGATGAAAAAGGGGTTGGACACCTGGCTTTACAAGGATTGTGATGCTGACGGAGTGAACATCTCCGGTGGCGAGGAACAGAAGATCGCACTTGCAAGGGCACTGTACCAGAACGCGGCATTCCTGATCTTAGATGAACCGACTGCCGCCTTAGACCCGATCGCGGAAGCAGAGGTGTACAGCAGTTTCAATGAGATCGTAGGAGACCGGACAGCGGTTTACATAAGCCACAGGCTTTCTTCCTGCCGGTTCTGCGATGAGATTGTTGTCTTTGACCGGGGCAGGATCGTGCAGCAGGGCACACACGAGGAACTCGTGGAACAGACGAACTGCAAATACTATGAACTCTGGAGCGCACAGGCAAAATACTATGCGTAAGCAATGAGCAGTGCTCACAGCGTATAGGTTGCAATATCCCCTGGTTTAGTGATAAGCTAAAATTAAATGAAAAGAGACAGGGGTATTTTCACAGATGAACAAATTAACAACCTTATGTTATATCGAAAAAGATAACAAATATCTGATGCTTCACCGGATCAAAAAGGAAAATGACATTAATCATGATAAATGGATCGGTGTCGGAGGAAAATTTGAGTGGGGAGAAAGCCCGGAAGAATGCATGTTAAGGGAAGTCCGTGAGGAAACCGGTTATACCCTGACTTCATGGCAATATCGTGGTATTATAACTTTTGTTCTGGGGGAAGATACCGTAGAATACATGTCACTTTTTACGGCAGATGGATTCGAGGGAACACCAATCGACTGCAACGAAGGTGTGCTGGAATGGGTAGAAAAAGACCAGATTCCGGAATTGAATCTCTGGGAAGGCGACCGGATTTTCTTCCGTCTGTTAGAGGAGCAGAAGGAGTTCTTTTCTTTAAAGCTTGTATACAATAAGCAGGATATTCTGGAGCAGGCAGTTCTGGATGCAAAAGAGTTGGAGCTTTTCGATATTTTAAATGAGGATGGAAGTAAAACAGGCGTAGTAAAAGAACGCGGTGTGGCACATCGTGAAGGCGCACTGCACGGAACTGTTCATATCTGGATCGTGCGGGAAAATGATAAGAGCGGATATGATGTACTGCTTCAGAAGCGGAGCGATAACAAGGATTCGTACCCCGGCTGCTATGATATATCTTCTGCCGGGCATATCAGTGCCGGAGATGGGGTCATGGAGAGTGCACTGCGGGAGTTTGAGGAGGAACTGGGATTGTCTGCACAGCCGGAGCAGCTGGAACTATTCGGAACAACACTCGTGAAGTTTGAGACAACTTTTTCTGGAAAAATATTCCGGGATAATGAGCTCAGTAATGATTTTGTATACAGACAGCCGGTGGATATTGGTAAACTGAAACTGCAAGAGTCGGAAGTCGCAGAAGTCTGCTGGATGGATTATGAGGAGTGCAGGGAAAAGATTGCAGATGTGGAAATACTGAACTGCATTAATCCGGAAGAGTTTGAGAAACTGGGAAGTTATCTGGGAATCTGCTAGAAAGATTGGTATGCATAGTGCCGATAAAATCTGATACACCATCATTGGTGATGCAAAACTTTTTTCATAAATCTCCCTGAAATAAATAATTTGAAGAGGCATATTATCTGGAATATTTTGTGAGGAGGAAAATCAAGACTTTGGGTTGAAGATGCATTAAAAAGAATGAGGAGGAAAACAAAATGAAAATATTGATTACCGGAGCACACGGCTTTGTGGGCACACGCCTGATGAAAGAGTTAGAGGGAGCAATCGCGGCTCCGTCCATTCAGGGAATGAACGAAGAACAGATCAAGCGGATTGTGGAGGAGAGCGAAGCAGATGTGATCATCCACACTGCCGCAATCTCGGATGTGGGAACTTGCGAGAAAACCCCGGAGGCTTCCTATCATGCAAATGTACTTCTTCCGGTTTATCTGGCAAACGCATCAGACGGAAGAAAGCTGATCTGTTTCAGTTCTGATCAGGTGTACCGTGGCTGCGAGAGTGACGGACCATATCGGGAAGATGAGGCGAAGCCTGCGAATATCTACGGAGCGCATAAACTGGAAATGGAACAGCGGGTATTGGACAGACAGCCGGATTCCGTGATGCTGCGGGCGGAATGGATGTATGATTATATTTCACCGAGAGGCAATTATTTATTGAATGTCCTTAATGCAGAAGAGACGCTTACTTTTGGAAAGCAGTACCGCGGGATCACTTATCTGCGTGAGGTGTGCGAGAATATGGAACGTGTGATAAAGCTTCCGGGTGGTGTTTATAATTTTGGAAGCGAGACAACTCAGTCTATGTATGAGATCACCAAAGAATTTTTGCGTATCACCGGAAGCAGGCAGCAAGTACAAGAAGGTTCTGCGGTGCATAATCTTTGGATGGACTGTGGCAAGGCAGCGGAGCATGGAGTCGTGTTCAGTGGTGTGATGGATGGGTTGAAACGGTGCCTGGGAGACTATGGGTTGATATAATACGTTTAGCAAACTACATATGACGTAATTAACTTTGAAGTAAATTACTTTCAAGTTAATTTTTTGTTAAATCTGAAAATGATTCTCTTTTTGCTATAAAATACCGCAAACAAGCGCATCGCAACCATCGGTTGACAAATTGACGAGGCGGCTTTCTGGTGTGTAATGGTAAAAAATGATAGTTTTTTCTTATGGACAGACGCTCAATCTTGGCACAACACAGAGAAATTTTTCGAGGACACGAAAAAGAGAACTGAAAGCGAAAAGCAATTGTCCGGAAAAAGAAAAGACGAAAAAATGGAGGAAGTTATGATCTTAGCAGACAAAATTATCAACCTGAGGAAAAAGAACGGTTGGTCACAGGAGGAGCTTGCAGAAAAACTCGGAGTGACGCGCCAGTCGATTTCAAAATACGAAGGTGCGCAGTCTATCCCTGATCTGGATAAGATTTTAAAGCTCAGTGAAATTTTTGGAGTGACAACAGATTACCTGATCAAAGATGAACTCGAAGAGGAAGAATACGTACCGTCACAGATGCAGGAAAATGAAAGCGAGAGCGACAGGAGCGTACATAAAGTTACAATGGAAATGGCAAATGAATATTTGCAGATCATTGACTGGTCGGCAGGAAAAACAGCCTTTGCTACGATGCTGTGCATTTTATCTCCAATTGTCTTATTAATGCTTGGAGCAATGAGTGAGATGCCAAATTATCATATCAGTGAAAATGCAGCGGCTGGAATAGGAATCTGTGTTTTGATTGTTTTAATTGCAATTGCAGTAACGATTTTTATTCTTTGTGGTATGAAAACAAAGAAATATGAATTTATGGAAAAGGAAGACATAGAGACTGCCTATGGAGTAAGCGGCATGGTGAAGGAAAAAAGAGATGCTTATCACAGTATGTATGTGACTCAGCTTGTCATCGGAATTGCATGCTGCATATGCTCTGTGATTCCTTTATTTGGAACACTTGCGGTATCTGAAAGTGATTTTTATATGGTTTCAGCGGTATGTATGCTTCTAGCACTTGTTGCAATCGGAACCTATTTCATTGTGAGAAGTGCAGCCAAAATGAATGCGATGAACCAGCTTCTGGAGGAAGAAGATTACACCAGACAGAAAAAACATGAAAACAAAAAGATGTCTGGCCCGGTAATGGTTTACTGGCTGATCGCCACAGCCATCTATCTTGCATGGAGCTTTACAACTAATGACTGGGACAGAACATGGATCATCTGGCCGGTTGTCGGTGTATTATTCCCGGCGTTTTTTGCGATCGTGAATGGGATCAGGAAGAAATCGTAAAGAATATTGTGGAAAAATATCAAAGAGGCAGAGAGCGGCATTGTGTGGGGAGTTATTGCCGCAGGAATCTTGCTTCTGGGTAATCGGTTTGATCTGGATGCGATTGGTCAGGAAGGCGCAGTGATGGCGATTCTGTTCTGGGTTGTTGGAGTTATCTATATGCTTATTTATGCGAAAAAGAAATTTTAAAAGCTCTTTTGTATTTCTTACAAAAGCGTTACAATAAACATAATAAGCAACGAAAATATGACAGGCAATGCCGGGCAGGCAGTGACGGGGAACATATAGTGAACGTCAGCCGATAATAGAAAAGCAGGAGGACCTCATGGGAAATTATCTGAATCCGGGAAATGACATGTTCTATAAGATGGTTCATTCCGAGATCTATGTGGATAAAACAGGTTTGATCGGGTATTGTAACCATGTGATCAACACAATGCAGAGATATATCTGTGTCAGCAGACCGAGACGTTTTGGAAAATCAATGGCAGCTAACATGTTGTCCGCATATTATAGCAGAGAATGTGATTCGGAAAAACTGTTTGAAGGATTGGAAATTTCAAAAGAGAGCGGATTTAAAAAGCATTTAAATCAGTACGATACTATTTTTTTGAATATGCAGGAATTCTTAAGCAGAACCGGTGATGTTGACAAGCTGATCGACCGGATCAAAAAGCTGGTGATCCGGGAACTGAAAGCAGAGCATCCGGATGTGGATTATTTTGACGATACAGACCTTGTGGAATCCATGCAGGATATTTACAGAGAGAAGAAGATTCCGTTCGTAGTGATTATTGATGAATGGGACTGTATTTTCAGGGAATACAAGCAGGACAGGGAAGCGCAGGAGAAATACCTTGATTTTCTGAGAGATCTGCTAAAAGATAAAGGATACATTCACCTTGCGTATATGACAGGAATTCTGCCAATCAAAAAGTATGGGACGCATTCTGCGTTAAATATGTTTGATGAATTTTCCATGATCAGTCCCGGACCACTTGCATCTTATGTGGGATTCACGGAAACAGAAGTAGAAGCATTGTGCAGACAATATAAAGCAGACATGTCAGAGGTGAAAAGCTGGTATGATGGTTATTCTTTTGAAAAAGAGAGATCCATCTACAGCCCGAGATCGGTTGTGAGCTGTATGCGTTTTGGAAAAATAGAAAATTACTGGAATCAGACAGAAACATTTGAAGCGTTACAGTTTTACATTGATATGAATTTTGATGGACTGAAAGATGATGTGTTAAGCATGATCGCCGGGGAAAAAGTACCGGTGAATACGGGCAGTTTTACAAACGATATGACGACTTTCCGCACCGAGGATGATGTCCTGACACTGTTGATCCATCTAGGCTATCTGGGGTATGACTCGAATGAAAAATGTGTGTTTATTCCAAATAATGAAATAAGAAGTGAGTATGTGAATGCGGTGTCTGTGTCTGACTGGGGAGAAGTATCACAGGCACTGAAAAATTCCGCAGACATATTGAATGCCATCTGGCAGAGAAGACCGGAACAGGTTGCAGAAGGAATCAGACAGGCTCATTTTGAGACGTCACATATTCAGTATAATGACGAAAATGCATTAAGCTATACAATCTCGCTGGCATTATACGCTGCAAGAAATTTTTATACTGTGCATCGTGAACTGGCAGGGGGAAAAGGATTCGCAGATATGGTATATATTCCAAGAAAAAAATACCCGGAGAAACCGGCACTTGTGGTCGAATTGAAATGGGATAAGAGCGCAGCCGGAGCAATCAGCCAGATCAAAGAGAAAGAATACTGCCAAAGTCTGGAAGATTATCTGGGAAATCTGTTGCTTGTCGGGATTAATTATGATGTGAAGACAAAGGAACATTCCTGTGTGATTGAGGAATTCGTAAAATAGGCTGACTTATTGCAAGAAAAAAGGAGAGAAAGTGTCCCTTTAAAGGGATACATTCTCTCCTTTTTGGAAAGATACCATTAAAACATAATTTTTCCTTTGTGTTTTAATAATCTTGCACCGTTTACGATCAAAAGGATTCCGGAAACAATTCCGCCAACAAGAACGCAGATCCCGATTGCAAGATTTGCAGCACCTGTGGAACTCATTGTTTTATAAATCTTTTCTTCCATGTATGATACCCTCCTCAAGTTATTGACAAGTATAGTTCTTTTTCATCTGCATTTGTGATTGCTGGTAACACACCAGTGAAATATTAACTTTATATTACCATTTTTCTGAAAAGAAAACAATGATAATCTGCAAGCTGTTCCAAAGCTCTCTACATCTGTGGTTACTGGAACGAGGCACGAGCGAACTGTAACCATCTGTGAGAACGTCATGGATTCCAGTGATCTGCCCCGGAAAGCACATTCTCTTTGGAAAAATGTTCTGCCTGTACGGCATCTAATTCACAGACATATTCTGCCCGGTGTGGATAAGGTATGCATCTGCCGTCAATACAGTGGATATCATCGTTTAGGGAACGGTTATTGGATGTTGTGTCTGCGCTGGATGCGGGGTAATTTCTATATTCTGCGTACAAAACCGTATTTCGTGCATCCTCTTTCTTCCAGTCATGAAAACCGCATTCATGAATATGATTTCCCAATGCACATTCAAGAAACACGGTTTTAGCATAATTGCGCCATGGCCTTCCGAGATAGACAGAATTTGGAGGACAGTTTTTTGAGATAAGTTTACAGTTGGAAAATACATATCCGTATTCCTGACTTTCCGGTGTGGAGGCGGCAGTAATGTAGCCCTGAATGCCATTTACATTCGTAGTACGACACAGGGATTCTATCACGCAGTTTTCAAAATAAGCAGTGGCACTTCCAAAAATAAAATCAATGTCGCCACAGATATAACAGTTCTTATAATATTGTCTGCCGTTGATCCTTGGGGCAAATTGTTTTGGACCGATAAAACCGTCAGGCTCGATCTCTTTTGGCGGAAGCGGTCCGGTGAAAAGGGTATCCTGATGTCCAATCAGACGGCAGGAATCAATCACAAGCCGGTCACCATCGGCATAGAGCGCGATTGCCTGTCCGTGTGTGAGAGAATCGCCCGATGCATTTTCAATTGTGAGATTTTGCAGTGTGACGTCATGCGTATCAATGAAAACAGAGTAGGAGCGGAAAGTTCCGAGTTTTCCAATATCAGCCATGGGAGCAAGGGCGTAATCATCATAAGTCAGGACGACATCTTTATTTGACTTGCCAGTGCCGAGGATCGTCAGATATGGTTTATTGATAGTTATTTTTTCATGGTAAATGCCGGGTGCAAGATAAATGCAGGCCGGTTCATTAAGATCCATCGGAATGGCATCAAGTGCTGCGCTGATGGTCGGATAGACAGAAGAGTCTGCGGGGGTTCTGGATACATATAAAGTGCGCATTGAAAATAATGGTTGGTTCATTCCATGTGTTTTATGGAAAACCATGCTCCTTTTTGACTATTTTAAATATAATGTAGTATACAAAAATTGTAAAATCAAGTATTTCGAGTATAATAAGAATATAATTAAAAGCGATGCATGCTGTGAAGCATGCAGAGTGTCAGAATGCGTTACCATAGAGCAGAAGAAAATGAGGTGAAAACAGATGAACTTTGATCATAAACCACACAGGGGTGATAAACTTCAGCCGCTGGATGAAATTTCAGGATATAAGGTGCGGCCCGGATTTTATGACAGGAATGGTGCGGCGCAGGCGGCGAATGGAGTCAGTTTTACCATCCATTCCATGGGAGCGACCGGATGTACACTGTTATTGTTCCGCCCGAAAGAACAGGAGCCATTTGCAAAAATACGTTATCCGGAAACTTACTGTATTGGAAGCACATATTCCATGCTGGTATTTGGGTTAAATATCGAAGAGTTTGAATATGCGTTCCAGCTGGATGGACCATATGATGAAAAAAAAGGACTGCGGTTTCATAAAGACAATATCCTGCTTGATCCATACGCCCGGGCAGTGACAGGGCAGAGACACTGGGGAGAGCGCCCGGAAGGTGGAAAAGACTTTGTATACCATGCCCGGGTAGTGGAAAATAATTTTGATTGGGAAAAGAGCTGTTTTCTGAATCATCCGTTTGAAGATCTGGTCATTTATGAAATGCATGTGCGTGGTTTCACAAGAGATGCATCCTCCGGCGTGAAAGCACCAGGTACTTTTGAGGGCTTGAGGGAAAAGATCCCTTATCTGAAAGATCTCGGGATCAATGCAGTGGAGCTGATGCCTGTTTTTGAGTTTGATGAGATGGAAGACACCCGTGTGGTGGACGGAGAACGTCTGTATAATTACTGGGGATACAACACAGTCTGTTTTTTTGCACCCAACACAAGTTATACTTCAGTGGTGGAACACAATCATGAGGGTGATGAGTTAAAGAATCTGATCTATGAACTGAAGGAAAATGGAATAGAGGTTATTTTGGACGTTGTATTTAACCATACAGCGGAGGGAAATGAGAAGGGACCATGTTTTTCCTTTAAAGGAATTGACAATAATATCTACTATATGCTGACACCGGATGGATATTACTACAACTTTAGTGGATGCGGAAATGTCATGAACTGTAATCATCCGATCGTGCGTAAATTTATCATTGACTGTCTGAGATACTGGGTCATCAATTACAGGGTGGATGGATTCCGGTTTGACCTTGCATCTATTTTAAGCAGAGACCAGAATGGTGCACCGATGGAAAATCCACCTATTTTACAGGGACTTGCATGCGATCCGATTCTCGCAAAAGCAAAGCTGATCGCCGAGGCATGGGATGCCGGTGGTTTATATCAGGTGGGCAGTTTCCCATCCTGGAACCGTTGGGCAGAGTGGAATGGAAGATACCGTGATGACATGCGCCGCTTTTTGAAGGGCGATGGCGGCATGGCGGGTACAGCGATCACACGAATTACAGGATCAAGAGACCTATACGATCCGGCACACCGCGGAATCAGTGCATCCGTGAATTTCCTGACCTGTCACGATGGATTTACTTTATATGATCTGTATTCTTATAATATGAAGCACAACGAGAAAAACGGCTGGGGAAATACAGACGGCGATAACAATGGAAACAGCTGGAACTGTGGGGCAGAAGGCGCAACAGACGATCCGGAAATCGAGGGATTGCGCCGCCGCATGGTAAAAAATGCGTTTGCAACATTGATGTGCAGCCGCGGACCGGCGATGTTTTTTGCAGGAGACGAATTCTGCAATACACAGTTTGGAAATAACAACTCTTACTGTCAGGATAATATCACATCTTGGCTGGATTGGAACCGACTGGAAGAATACAAAGAAATCCACGATTTCTTCCGCTATATGATCCGCCTGCGGAAAGATAATGCGATCCTGCGTAAGACTACAAAACCGGCGGCATGTAAACTGCCGGAGATCAGTATCCACAATGGTTTCCCATGGAATGGCGGTACAGATAATAACAGCCGGCTGATCGGTATTATGTATGCAGGAAGAGATGAGAATGATATCCGTGATGATATTGTGTTCTATTGTATGAATGCATATTGGGAAACACTGATTATGCAGCTTCCGGAGCTTCCAATGGGCATGCAGTGGAAAGTCTGTGTCAACACATTCCTTCCATATGAAGATGGAAAAAATGTGGAAGAACAGACAGAGTTTTATTATAAAAAATCATTAAAAGTTCCGCCGAGAACAGTCATTATTCTGACTGCAGAGGAAAGTCAGTAAACAGAATCAGGATCTGGTGGAATTGTCGGGATTATTTTTAAGCAGCTGGCTGATAAGGTCGGCTGCGATTTTTTTGTCAGAAGGACGCAGATGACGATAATTATCAATAACCACCGCTTCCTCTTTGTCGTGGATCCCATTCCCTATCTGAAGTAGTGCTGACCGGTCTGTAATATAGTTGACAGAAACCTGCAGATAGTCAGCAATTTCGCGTATCACATCATCCGGAACATGAAGATATTTTCCATGCAGATAGCCATTTAGTGTGGTTGGGGAAATGGCGAGATCCTGTGCCATTTTTCGCTGTGTGATTCCGTTTTCCTCCATTAATAAGAGTACACGTTCTTCTTGAATTTTCATTAGTGAGAGCTCCTTTTCGTTAAATTAAAAGGATTTTAGCTCACTTGACTGGTAAATATTGGAAAGTACCGATTTTCTGAATTTATTCTTAAAATCTAAGAAAAAAGACGATGGCTAAATCCAGCCACCGTCTAATGTTATGATTTGACCTGTCAAATATTCATTTCCTTCGGCAAGCGTCAGAACAAGGGAGGCAACCTCCTCCGGCATTCCGAATCTTCCGGCTGGAATTTCATCTGTTAATGTAGCACGTTCTTCTTCGGAAAAGCATGCATTCATCTGTGTGTCGATGCAGCCGCATGCAATGGCGTTTACCTGGATATTGCTTGGTGCAAGTTCCTTGGCAAGACCTCTGGTAAAAGAATTCATTCCTCCCTTGCAGGCGGAATAGGCTACTTCACAGGATGCTCCAACATTTCCCCAGACAGAGGAAATATTAATGATTTTTCCGGATTTTCTGGAAAGCATATGAGGAATCGCCAGTTTACAGGTGGAAAATACGGAAGTGAGATTCACACCCAGAATATGATTCCATTCATCGATCGTCATGTCAGTTAGCAGACCGACATAAGAGATCCCGGCATTGTTGACTAACACATCGACACCGTGAAAACGCTGCTCAATATGTGAAAAAAGCTGTGTCACATATTCGAAATCAGAGATGTCACCAATACTTGCAAGGACATCTACGGAATAGTCTCTTTCCAGATCGTTTTTTAAATGTAAAAGTTCTGTTTCACTTTTGGAGCAGGTGATGACAAGGTTATAACCTGCTTTTGCAAAAGCAACAGCGATTGCACGTCCGATACCACGTGACGCACCGGTAATTAGAACTGTTTTTTTCATGCCATTATATCTTTCTTCATAGCTTCCTTATCGTTATCATAGAACTTGGTCAACAGGGCGAGAAGCTTCATTTTGCGGTATTCCTCTTTGCTCACAAGTGGTTGATAGTAAGAGTAACGTCCTTTCTGATAAGAAGCCAGAAAGCCTTTTTTCTTAGCTCTTGCAAGAAAAGTAGATACTGTCTGTGGTTTCCAGGCAGTATGATAGCGCTCGTTTGTCTGAGTCATGACTGCTGCTAAATCTAATTCAGCCTCATTGTTCCAGATAATTGTCATTATCATTTCTTCGCAGGCTGACAATTCTATATTCTTCATAGTGTCATCTCCTTTTTCGCTTGTCCGATTATTATAGCATATTGCCAGCAGCAAAACAGCCACAAATTGCTATTATAATGTGAATTTTTTGTTAAATTTTATATTTGTAGTATGTTTGGGTGAAATTTTGTGTGAAAGTAATAAAAAAAGGATATCGATGTGATATCAATATCCTCTCAGTCAGTCGGAATGACGTGATTCGAACACGCGACCTCTTCGTCCCGAACGAAGCGCTCTACCAAGCTGAGCCACATTCCGATATATTCGGTTGTACGTCCAAAACCGTACTTCGTTATATTAGCATAATTAAATGCAATTGTCTAGAAAAAAATGAATGTTTTTGCGGGTAATTATGTTTACAATTAAATTTGGATGTAGTATTCTTTGATGAGGTGATACATAATGGTCACTGTAAAAAGAATAAATACAGAGAATAGAAAAAGGAGAACTTATGGGAAGAGATGTCATTATTGCCTGTGATTTTAACAGCAAAGAAGAAGTAGTGAGCTTTTTAAGCAAATTTCAGGATGAAAAGCCATTTGTAAAGATCGGAATGGAACTTTTTTACGCAGAAGGACCTGAGATCGTCAGAACAATTAAGAAGATGGGACATAAGATTTTCCTTGATCTGAAATTACATGATATTCCAAATACAGTCAAAAAATCCATGGCAGTATTATCAAACCTTGATGTTGATATGTGCAACGTTCATGCAGCAGGAACCAAAGCAATGATGTCTGCAGCAATTGAGGGACTGACAAGAGCAGACGGAACAAGACCTCTGCTGATTGCTGTGACACAGCTTACCTCCACAAGTGAGGAAGTGATGCAGGAAGAATTGTGGATTGACAAACCGATTGACAAAACAGTTATGCATTATGCAAAAAATACAATGGAAGCAGGGTTAGACGGTGTGGTATGTTCTCCATTAGAGGCAGGAAAAGTGCACGAAGTATGTGGAGAAAAATTTCTTACTATCACACCGGGCGTGCGTTTTGCAGACGGAGATGTAGGAGATCAGAAGCGTGTGACAACACCTGCAAAAGCAAAAGAGCTTGGCTCTGATTATATCGTAGTCGGCAGACCAATCACACAGGCAGCTGATCCGGTAGCGGCATACAGAAGATGTGTTGCCGAGTTTGTTGGCTAGAAAAAGGAAGATTATGGAGAAGAAAAAAGGAATTAGCGGAAGTACCTTAAAAATGATCGCCATCGTCACCATGCTGATCGACCATATCGGCGCTGCTGTGCTGGCAAGACTTCTGATGGTAAACGGGCTGGGAGAACTCGATCAGACCAATACAGATGCGATCATGCAATGGCTCTCTGCAAATGGAGCATTGTATTGGATGTACACGGTCATGCGAATGATCGGACGTGTGGCGTTCCCAATCTTTTGCTTCTTGCTGGTGGAGGGATTTTTGCATACACATGATGTGAAAAAATATGCGATGCGGCTTGGACTGTTTGCGTTGCTCTCAGAGATACCGTTCGATCTGGCATTCAGCAGCAAAATACTCGAATTCAATTATCAGAATGTCTTTTTTACACTATTCATTGGTTTGCTGACGATGATCGCTTACCGTGCAGTGGAAGAAAAAGAAGAGTGGAATCAGGCGTTGAAGGTGATCTTGTATATCCTGATCGTGGCAGCAGGAATGGCACTGGCGTATTTTTTAAAGACCGATTATGCCGAAAAAGGTGTATTCTGTATCATGGTCTTATACATTTTCCGCAAGAAAAAAATGTGGCAGATCATCGCAGGATGCGCATCATTCATCTGGGAGACACCGGCGCTGTTCGGCTTTATCCCGATCGCATTTTATAACGGAACCCGCGGCTGGAAGATGAAATATTTCTTCTATATTTTCTATCCGGCACACTTATTGATTTTATATCTGCTTTGCTATTTCATGGGAATCAGCGGATATTCAGCGGTTTAGCTTTTGATAGAAAATGAAATACAAGCTTGACATAATACAAAAGGGGCAGGAATCGTGAATATATATGACACAAATGAATCAGTGGAATTGTACGACAACCGCGGAATTGAAATGGCAAGAAAATGTATACGGAGAGCAAAGAGAGAGTGCGCGTTCAGATATCTGATTTTACTGTTATTATTTGCTCTTGGTATGGTGGATAAAATACTGTTTCCACAGATAGAAATAAAGCTTTCAAGCTACATCCTTCTTTATGTTATATGCATGTTTTCTATGATGGGGTTTCGCATTTTCCATAATGGAATTGTTGCAAAGCGGATGAAGGATTTTACGCTGCAGGAAAAGCACGATTATAATCTGGTCATCTATCGCGAAAATCATAATAAAAAATTTTTCTTAAAGAGTATAACCCTGCTGACAATGGCCAAGCAGGACATCCTGATGGAAAAACCGTTGGCTGCAAAACAGGCACTTTCCCAGATTGCAGTAGAAAGTCTGGGAAAAAATGTGTTGAAGACCTATTATTTTCTGCTTGCAGCAGCATCATTTCGTGCGAGGGAGGACAGCTGGCAGATCGAACTGGAGCATTGCTCTGCGGTGCCTTCTAAGACCGTTAAGCTGTCGGATGATGAATTACAGGAGATTTTCAGAAGCGGGGATCAGACCAGGCTGATGGACACTGTAAAAACGTGGGAGATCATGGCAGAACAGGACACAAAAACAGAGCCATATCTGAATCTTTGGTTTGGAATATTGATGGCTGCAACTGCCGTCGGTTATGGAATCTGGACATTTGTTGTGGGAAGTTCAGATAGTTATTATAATTTTATGCTTATTGGGGCAACGCTGCTTTTAGTGGGCTTGTGGATTTTAGTCAGTGTAAGGATTGTTTATCTTCTGAGACGTTCCCAAAATAAGGGGAAGGGACTAGGAAAAAAGAAAGGAATAAGATTTTTAACTATTTTTATCCTCGTGCTGATGTGGTGCTTTATTGTAGGATTGAGTCTTGTGATTTTTGTGGGTGCAGGAAGTGATATACATACACAATGGGAAGCAATGAAGACGGGGAAGCAGCAGGAAAGCCAGGATGAAACATATCATAATGGCACAGAGATTTCCACAGAAGCTGACATAAAAAATCAGGAAACTGAAAACACAGAGACGGCATCAGAAATAATAGAAGATACGGAACTTAAACCGGATCAGAGCAATATAGTGAAATCTGGACCGATCACAGACAGTGAATATGCGTCTTTCCAGATCACAGCAGATGCATCTTCGGTGGAAGGCTTTGATGTGTTTGATGATTATGCTGAGACAATGGAAAAGAATTTCATTGGCACATGGTATTGTCCGAGCTGGGGCATGGCGTTCCGTATTCAGGAAGACGGTGCTTATATTTATACATTAGAATCTGAAAATATAGGATTTCGTAATCAGGAACCATATGTATGGGAACTGACAGACCGCTCCCAACAGGGGTTATGCCCAAGACTCAGCTTTTATTATGATGATAGCAAGGCTGGAGATATGTTTACATGCTATGTAGCAGGCTGTACAGATGATTATTTCTGGTGTAATCTGCAGGAAATGGTTTGGTACAGGCAATAGGTGTAATTTTGTGGATGAATTGAGAGTAAAAAGGAGGGCAGCATTTCCACTTCCGAAATGCTGCCCATATATTTTAACCCTGTGGATACGGGAGAAAACGGAACCCACGGCTGGAAAATGAAATATTTCTTCTATGTTTTCTATCCGGCGCATTTACTGCTCTTATATCTGCTTTGCTATTTCATGAGAATCAGCGGTTATTCAGCGGTTTAAAAGGTGCAGTCCTTAAAAGTTTCATAAGAAATTATACGACAGATATTAAGAATGATTAAGAAAAGCTTGATTGAATCCCGGACTTTCTTTTTGTAACATGAATTCAGACAGGAAGTACTGAATCATTACAAAAAGAAAGCCGGGGATGAAAAATGAGTCAGAGAGAAAACGTAAATCCGAGAAGGGAACAGGATCACAGAAAAAACAGCAGAAGATATCAGAAAAGAGCGGCAGCAAGAAGGCGGCGCAACACGATTTTTATCATGGAGATCGTGTTGCTGCTTATTCTTGCGGTAGTTCTTTTTTTTATGTCAAAATTAAGCAAAATTGAGAAAACAAAGCTGGATATGGACAAGATTGAGGTCAATGAGGATATTTCGCAGGAATCCCGGAAAATTATGAAGGGTTACCAGACCATTGCGATGTTTGGTCTGGACAATCGCTCCAATGGAAATTCCAGCCGGGAGGAAGCATTATTATCCATAAGGATTTGAAATTTGAAAAGAAAGATCCGACAGGAACGGACAAATATCTGTCAGTCTTTGTGGTATGGATATATAACGAAAAACCGATAGACAAAACGCTTCAATTCGAATTTCAAAAAGACGGAAAGACCTGTAGCTCATTTCCTTTCGGATTGAACTTTCATGGATGGCGTGCTGCCTGGGTTTCTTACGAAAGAGACATGAAAGGCACTCCGGAAGAAGGTATGAACGAAATACGGATCACAGCTCCCGATGTGGCAGGGGAGATTTATATCGACCATCTGCTCACCGCTGCCAAAATGGATCATCGCTACCAGACAGCCGACTTACAAGTTCCATTCGTGAACAAAGAGACCGGTAATCACTGGTTGTTCGCTCTGAAATATTCCAGACTGACTCCGGATATTCCATTGGAAGCAACCGTCAGCAACACTCAGAAACAAGAAATTGAAATCATAGAAAAACGCTTAAGAGAAATAATCTGTCCTCCGGGCGAAGTTACCTCACAAACAATAGCCAACTTACGCAAAGCTTACGAACATTATGGCATCGTATACAAAGACGGAAAAGTTGCCGGACTCCCTCTCTTTTATGGGCGGGCAGCCGAAGCCTACGAACGTATCCTCCCGAATTGGAAAGGCAACTTAATGGCTGCCAACAATATGGATGTAAGCAGTTTTTTCAATCTGATGAACAGAATAGCCGTAGCCTATAACAATACAACAAATCCTCAAGATAAAGCAGTGCTTAAACAAATGTTCATAGCCATGTACGACCATATCACAGATCAGGGAGTAGCTTATGGCAGTTGTTTGGGCAATATCACTCACTACGGTTATAGTTTCCGTACTTTCTTCACCGCCTATTTCCTGATGAAAGAAGTATTCAAAGAGATAGGTAAACAAGAAGAAGCGGAAAAAGCAATGCTCTGGTACTCGACAGTGAACGACGTATACAATAAACCCCAAACAGCAGGGATTGATATCGACTTCTTCAATACCCTCAGTACCGGACGTATCGCCAGCATCCTGTTTATGGAAGACACACCGGAAAAAGTACAATATCTAAAATCTTTTTCACGTTGGATCGATAACGGCTGTTTACCGGCAGAAGGTTTGAATGATGCCTTTAAAGCAGACGGCTCTGCCTATCATCATTGCAACAATTATCCGGCATATGCCACAGGTGGACTAACAGGAGCTACAAATATGATTTATCTATTGAGTCACACAGGATTCGCCGTTTCTGAATTGGCCCACCAAACGGTCAAAGAAGTACTTCTCACCATGCGTTTCTATTGCAACAAACGGAGTTTTCCTCTCTCCATGTCCGGCCGGCATCCAAATGGAAAAGGAGAATTAATTCCCAGCCATTATGCCATTATGGCTCTCGCCGGTTCTCCTGACCGACACCAAGAAATAGATACCGCCATGGCCGGTGCTTATTTGCGCCTGACAGAGAAGCCCTATAAACGCAGTAAACAGGAAGAACTATTTACGGACTTGCTGTCCGCTAAAGGATTCACCCCGGAACAAACTCCCGAAGGAAATAAGGCAATGGGATATGCCTGTGTATCGGTACAACGCCGCAACAACTGGTCTGCAGTAGCCCGCGGACATTCCCGCTATTTATGGGCTGCCGAACATTACCGGGGTGCAAACCTTTTCGGACGCTACCTGGCTCATGGCAGCTTGCAAATCATGACAGCTCCCCAAGGAGAAGAGGTATCCTCTACCAGTGGAGGATGGCAGGAAGAAGGATTCGACTGGGGACGCATACCGGGCACAACAGCCATCCATCTCCCGGTAGACCAATTGGAAGCCAACATCCTCAATGTAGATGTTTTCTCAGGATATGAAGAAATGCTGTACTCAGACGAAGCATTCGCAGGAGGGATTTCACAAGAACACCGCAACGGAGCATTCGGGATGAAACTTCACGAACATGATAAATACAACGGTTCCCATCGTGCCCGTAAATCATTCCATTTCTTCGACGGAACAATCGTATGTCTTGGTTCGGATATCGAAAATACAAACAGTGAATACCCTACGGAAACAACCATCTTCCAGCTTGCCGTAAAAAACGATGCCGACCGCAATTTCTGGAAGAACTATAAAGAAAATGAAAAATACTGGATAGACCCTGTCGGAACAGGCTACTACACTCCTGTAACAACCCAATTCGAAAAAAATTTCCCGCAATACTCCCGTATGCAAAACACCGGCGAAAAGACTCAAGGAGATTGGGTTTCGCTAACCATTGACCATGGGAAAGCTCCCCAAAACGCTTCTTATGAATACGCCATCCTTCCCTGCACCAACCAGGCTGAGATGAGTGCATTTGCCAAAAAGCCGTCGTACAAAGTACTGCAAAAAGACCGTAATGCACACATCGTACGCGATTTGAAAAGCAATACGACCTCTTATGTTTTATTCGAAACTCCGGACGCACTGCCAAAAGGACTCATACAGAAAGCAGATACTTCCTGTCTCATCTTATTACGTGAGAATAAAAAAGAAGCAGTGCTCACCGTATGCCAACCGGACCTCGCACTGTATCGGGGCCCTTCAGACGATATATACGATGAAAAGGGAAAACGTATCGAGCGCAGCATTTATTCCCGTCCCTGGATAGGAAACCCGAGCCAACCCATACCAGTACATATCGAACTGAAAGGAAAGTGGGAAATGGACAAAACTCCTTACTGCAAAATCCTCTCTTCGGATAACAAAAAAACCGTATTGGAATTCACTTGTACGGATGCAGCAAGTTTGGAAATAAAGCTTCACAAAAAATAAAATCAAACAAAGTAAAACATGAAAAGCCAAATCTTATTTATCGCATATCTTTTGATAGGAACTGCCCTATATGCCCAAACCTTGCAAGAGGTACAACAAAAAAAAGCAGAATCACAAAACCCGTTGTTTCATAAACTCGGGAAAGCCTACAAAACACCAGCCTTCGAATGTGAAGGCTGGTGGGTATGGGGAAGTTCTGTCATCAAAGGAGAAGATGGCAAATACCATATGTTCGTATCCCGCTTTCCTAAGTCTCTTCCTTTCCATCCGGGATGGATGGTAGCTTCGGAAATCGTACATGCAACCAGCGATGTTCCACAAGGACCTTACCAGCTCTCGGACATTGCATTAAAAGAAAGAGGTGCCCAATATTGGGACGGACGTTCTGCTCACAATCCCCGAATTTTAAAAAGCGGAGATACTTATTATTTGATCTATATGGGATCTACCCACCCTTTTGACACTCCTACAGCCGAACAACTTACATTGGAAAGCCCGTGGTGCATCGTGGCCCGTAGCAATAAAAGAGTAGGTATCGCCAAATCAAAATCACTCTACGGCCCATGGACACGTCTGGATGAACCCATATTGAAGACCAAGCCCAACACCTTTTATAGTTTTCTGACATCAAACCCCTCTCCTATTGTAGAAGAAGACGGATCGGTAACAATGATATTTAAAGGAAGAGAATATATCGGTAATGACAAATACTCTGATATGGCATTAGGAATCGCTAAAGCAAAACACATAGAAGGCCCTTATGAAGTGCAGAACAACAATCAGCCCATCTTTCAAGTAAACGGCCAGGGAGAAGCCGAAGATCCGTTCCTATGGAAAGATAAAGAAGGATATCATATCATCTTCAAAGACCATGTAGGAAAATATACGGTTGAATCCAAAGCCGGAGCAATGGCACACTCCAAAGATGCTATTCGCTGGACAGTAGATAAGGATGCACAAGCTTACTCCAAAACCGTGGAATGGGAAGATGGCACAGTTACAACTCAAGGACAATTAGAACGCCCGTTCATCTTGTTTGAAAATGACAAACCTGCCTATATATTTTTCGCAACAATGGATGGTCCCGGAGGATTTGATAATGCAACACGGTCATGGAACATGGTAATTCCGATTGCAAAATAGCAAGACAAAAAAACGAATTCACCTCGTACCCAGAAAGAGAGTCATAAGATCTTTTTGGGTTACCTTTATTTCTCTACAAAAAGGCAGTAAGAAACGAGCTATATCAACATAAAATCAGAAGATATACACTTCTTTCGAAAAATGAGATCGAAGATACAATGTTAAGTTTTCATTCAATTAAAGCCAAATAAAAACACCAAAGGGTTGTCCGTATAAGAAATATTCTTTAGTTTTGTCCGATATTTCAAATTTCGGTTATACTTGTTTGGTTCTGTTGAACCAATTCAAGCGGAAGTATAGAATCTTATGGATCAATTCGGCTGTATGAAATCTTCTCTATATTACTTGATTTTTGCCTTTTGGTATATCATCTCTTTATTGCCATTGAGATTGCTTTATATATTCTCTGATTTGCTTTATTTTCCTCTTTATTATTGCATCCGTTACCGGCGGAAAGTCGTTCGGCAAAACTTAATCTCTTCATTCCCGGAGAAAAGCTTAAATGAGATTTTATGCATTGAAAAAAGATTTTATTCTTATTTCTGTGATTATCTGATGGAAACGGTGAAATTATTCTCCATGAGTAAAAAACAGATGCAAAAACGAATGTATTTCGAAGGAATCGAGCAGATTACAGAAGCTTTCCAAGCAGGTCGTTCTTGTTCGGTATACTTAGGGCATTATTGTAATTGGGAATGGATCAGTTCGCTTCCTATGCATTTGGGCAATGCAGGGATTAGCGCACAAATTTATCATCCATTGGAGAATAAGGCTTTTGACCGGCTTTTCCTATACATGCGCGGACGCTTCGGAGCTACATCCATACAAATGGACGACACTTTCCGAACCATTTTAGGCTGGAAAAAAAAGGGGCAAAAAAGTATCGTAGGTTACATATCAGACCAAGTTCCCGGATACAATAACATCCATTATTGGACAGATTTCCTTAATCATGACACACCGGTGTTTACCGGTGCTGAGCGAATCTCCAGAATAGCAGATTGCGTAATCTTTTATCTGGACGTATACCGTCCTCAAAGAGGATATTACAAGGCTCGCTTTCTAAAAATAGCCGACTCAACGAAAAACCTGCCCCAATTTCAGGTAACTGAACAATATTTCCGTTTATTGGAAAAAACAATTCAACGCGAACCGCCATATTGGCTTTGGTCGCATAAACGCTGGAAACGTACACGTGAAATATATAATCAGCTCTATCCGAAAGAAATACAGGAAAAAAAACTTAGCCGGCTTTAATTCCGTGACAAGAAGCCGTCTATACGGAAATACGGCTTAAATAGAAAAACAGCAATGTTCTGAATTTCCGCAATGGATTTTCCGTCAGTTTATTGATATAAGTTTCAAATGGGTTCTCCACAGGGCTGCTCATGTCTGCCCCACGGATACCTTCTGCTGAAATTCGGGATGCCAATACTGCCTGCCCACCCGAAAGTCTTTTTTCCATCCT
>OHEL01000530.1_pt1 | contig 22527 bp, 18 predicted proteins | sample 1567251 | NCBI WGS metagenome assembly OHEL01 (sample SAMEA3879601, study PRJEB24766) | human gut metagenome | biome: human-associated habitat; feature: feces | place: USA | collected 1985/1987
GGGATTCTTGCACCGAGTGCGGTATATTTCTGCGGTGCACGAAGGAAATCCACGATCTCCTCCAACTCCTCTTTTTCCTCTTTCAAACCTGCGACATTGGCAAATGTCACTTTTTTGGCATCCGGCTGCATCAGCTTTGCACGGCTCTTACCAAAATTCATCATCTTGCTGCTGCCGCCGCCCGCGTTTGCCGCTGCCTGATTGGTCATGATCATGAAGAAAATAAACATTGCCCCGAATATGATCAGATATGGAAGCAGTGTCATGATCCAGCTCTCCGCCGGAACATTCTCCATCGTATAATAAGTGATATCCTGATCCTGCAGATAAGATACGATCTCATTTACATCTGACACGATCAGCACCTTCTGTGTGGAATCCGAGAATGTAAGATTCACACTTCCGGTCGGAATCTCACGATTCTGCACAATATCAATGGCTGTTACATCCCCTGACTGGATGTCTTTCTCAAAAGCTGCTCTTGTATAAGAATTTGTGGTTGTATTTCCATCCAGGAAATACCAGACACCAACTACGATCAGAATGAGCACCAGATAAAACCCAAAGCCTCTGTAACTATTATTCCTACTATTCAAAGCTGCTCTCCTTTATTCTTCGTCCTCAAGTTCCACACATCCAATGTATGGCAGATTTCTGTACTGCTGGTCAAGATCTAATCCAAAACCTACTACAAACTCATCCGGGATCTCAAATCCGACATAATCAACCTTCACATCGCACACACGACGGTCCGGTTTATCTAACAGTGTGCATAACTTCAGGCTCTTTGGATTTCTTGTTTTCAGGTTCTGAAGCAGATAACTCAATGTTCTTCCGGAATCAATGATGTCCTCGACCACAAGGACATTCTTTCCCTCAATTGTAGTATCAAGATCTTTTCCGATCTTGACAACACCGCTGGAACTTGTGCCGGCACCATAACTGGAAACAGACATAAAATCGATCTCTACCGGAGAGGTGATCCTCTTAGCAAGTTCACAGGTAAAGAAAATCGATCCCTTTAAAATACAGATCAGATATACGGTCTCACCGCCGTAATCTCTGCTGATCTGTTCTCCCATCGCTTTTACACGCTCTGTGATCTGTTCTTCTGTCAGATACTTTCTAATATTCTTTACTTTCATGATAATTTCCTCCAAAAAAATGTACTTCTAATATCTTTTTTGTATTTTCATCGATTTTATAATCTGCACTGATCCGCTGTCCGACCGCCCATATAACATGAGAGTCTTCCGTCAGGAGCAGCATGGTATCCCGCATCTCTTTTGGGACTTTTTCGTTAATAAAATACTCTTTCAGTTTCTTTGTGTGTCCCCTGTCATCCACCGTAAGATAATCTCCTGCGGTTCTGGTTCTGATTTGCAGTCCAACTTTGATTTTATCATAATTCAGCCATTTCGTATATGATTTTTTATCAATTTCCCCGATTTTCCCATCCGGGCTGAGTCCGCAAAACCTTACTCTGCCTCCCGGCACTTCCAGTTCCAGTGTCTCTCCATCAAAAACTTTTTGCAGGCTCTCCTTTGGTATTTCTATCAAAAAGGTGTTATCCGCCCTCTTTTTTTCCGTCTCTTTTCTCAGCAAAATACCATGATAATTGCGCTCCGCCAGCACCTGATATGGCAGTTCCACATATCGTCCAACCTGTGAAAAGTAAAGGGTTCTCACGCTCTCTACATGTTTTCTCGTAATATCTTTTTTCGATCCTGCCACCTGTCCGATTGCCTTATGGAGAACCTCCCGCTGCACAACTTCGTGGCACTCCTCCCACACGCCCGAATAAAGCTGTATGCCATCGCTTTTTTCAACCACATACATTTCCCGGATATGCTCTGCCTCCTCATTGAGAAAATCTCTCATTTCCTGCAGAAGCGCCGCACTCTGGTTGATATGTGCCACCGCCTGCCCATTGATCTGCTTTAGTTCCGGCAGCACCTGATGCCGGATACGGTTTCTGCTGTATTCTGTATCCAGATTTGTCTCATCCATACAATAGGACTGCCCGCATTCCCTTAAAAATGCCTCGATCTCTTCCCGCGGCTGCGCAAGCAGAGGACGGATCAATTCGTAAATCCCCTCATCCCTGCGGCGGCTCATGCCACACAGCCCATCCAGTCCGCTTCCGCGCACCATCTGAAACAAAACCGTTTCTGCGTTATCCTCCGCATGATGCGCCAGCGCAAGTTTAATCTTCTTTTCCGGAAATTCCTTTTTTACGCTTTCTGCCGCTTTCTTATAACATTCATATCTTAAAATGCGCGCTGCTTCCTCCAGCCCAAGACCATGTTTCTCCGCAAATACAGGAACTTCCACTGAAAATATATGACATCTGATCCCATGATCCTGACACAGGTTTTTCACAAACGCTGCATCTTTCCGGCTCTCTTCCCCACGGATGCCATGTTCCACATGGACTGCTTCCAATAAAAAATCTGTTTTTTTCTGTAACTGCTCCAGCATCAACAGGAGGCAGACGGAATCAGCACCGCCGGATACCCCTGCGAGCACTATGTCCCCGTCTTCCACTATTTTTTCTTTTTTCCATTCGTTTAAAAGTTCATTTGTCATCTATTTCTCCCAGATGCAGGTCGCAAGAATGGTCATATCATCCGAAACCTTTCCCCCTGTAAAAAGAAGCACCCGCTCCAAAATCTTTTTCGCCAGGATGCCCGGATGATTGGTGTTGATACTCTCGATGATCTCCTGCATTGTTTCTTCCGGATTTGGTACATGCAGATATTCTAACACACCATCCGTGACCATGACAACAAAATCGCCGTTTTTCAGGGTTATCTTTTTATGCTCGATCTCGGGGTTTGTCCCGACGCCGACCGGCAGCGAATCCGGAGCAAAACTTGTCACCTCCTGCCCGTGCCTGATAAAGCTTCCCGCTGCTCCGATCTTGTAAAAATCCGCCGCCCCATCATAAAGGTTCACCATACACAAATCAACGGTAGAATACAGATCGCTCTCCCCTTTCATCACCATCGCCGAGTTCATCATACGGATCGCTGTCTCCACCGAAAAACCGGCTTCCAAAAAGCGTTCCACAAGATCTAACACCATCTCACTCTCTTTGCATGCGGCACTGCCGGAGCCCATGCCATCCGAGAGTCCGAGCAGAAGATCACCGCGCTCCAGCTCCAGAAACGAGAAATTGTCCCCGGAAATCTGCGCACCGTCTTTTTTCAGCCGTGCGATTCCCTGCACACTGCGGTATTTTGTATCCTCGTAAAACAAAAAATCGGTGCGTTCCTTTGAGATAAATGAACGGCAGTCTGCGGCAGCACGGATATCTTTTCCAAGCGCATGGCTGACCGCTGCGAGAAATGATTTCACAGAAACACAGCCGCCCATTTTACTGCGCAGTCCCGCGGTCAGCCGCAGACGTCCCTCCTGATTCTCATACAAATGCATTTCCTCAATGACGATCCCGCTCTCTTTTGCCCGGTAGCGTATCTCTGCCAACGCCTTTTTCTCCTGCGTATCCAGCAGTTTTTCCTCCTTCGCACAGTCTTTCATAATGTACGCCATCGCATCGAGCTGTTCTGCGATCGTCTGACGGTTTTCCAACAGACGGTTGTACCACGCACGGTTTAAGCTTGCCTTCTCAAACACACGCACTGCCTCCTCCACCATATCTTTGCTGTGTTTGCAGTAGTGGCTTAGTTCCTCCTCACTTTCTTTTGCCGGAATCCCCACATTCAGGATCGACGTGATCATGTTAGACAAAATTCCATACAACGGTGTAGATTCCTGCTCCCAGCATATCGCACAGCAGTCACAATTTGCACAGAGCCGCCCGGTCAGCTCATTTTGCATTTGTCCGAGTTCCTCGGCAGTGTACTGCTCCTTTTTTTTACTCATATTCATAAAAATCTGTGACAATCCCTGAAACGATTCTGCATACCCTGAAAGGCGTTCCTCCTTGCCTCTGTCCACGCCCCTGCCACTCCATAAAAAAATGAATGCCGCGGTTTAAAAGGATCACCGCGCCGAATACAAAGATCCCTTCCAGAAACACCGCCAGTACCTCCGGCTGGTCTTTCCATTCCAGCAGTCCGCCACAGAAAGACAGAATCATCGTCGTGATTGCTGTCAGGATTGCAGCCAGAAATGCGGGGCAGCCCTCGTTCGCCCACTCTACCAGTTTGATCGCACCTGCGGTCACAAGAAGCGCCACTGCGTATTTTACCGTTGCCGTCAATGGCATAAAATAAAGCATTCCTATGTACATTGCAGCTGTCAGCCACACGCCGCTTACTCCCTCCAAAAATGCTGCCGCAAAATACGCCGGGGCAAGTGGATAGCAGCCCATCATTTGCATACTGCATGCAAGAACGCCTCCCGCAATCGTTATCATCTGTTTACCTGCACTTTTTTTCATGACATAATCTCCTTTTACCATTCAACGATAATTACAAAACTCTACTCCACGCTATGAATGTTGTAAAAATGTAACAAAATTTTCGAAGACACGCTCTCGCTACGTGTCGCTCACAGCGGTACTAAGAAGCCATCTCCTGCATTTCATTTCTGATAAATCAGAATGAAATACAGAATCTGCCTTCTAAGAACCGGTGGCTCCCCAGTGTCTTCTCAAACTTTTGTCACATTTTCACAACTTCATTCACGTTTTCTATTAGTTTTGTAATTATCTGCTACTGTACATATGCAACTACGAAATTTAGACATACGTTTCTATGTCTTTCACAATTGCCATGCGACCGTGCCAACGATTATAGAAGTTGTCACAAAAAATCTTTGTCAAAGGAGCGACGTGTCAAAAAAAAGTTTTCGCCAAAAGTTCCGCTCAAATGTCTTTTCGTGGTGATTGAAGGGTGTTCAGGTTTTTTAGGAAGATGAGGTAGTCCGCTTATAAAAATATGTTACAGAAATATAATTTTGACACTGTACACGCGAAATTTCTTGTACTACAATTTAAGAAATGAAGTACGACTTGAAAGGAGATTTTTTAATGTATCTTGCAGATGAAAAAAGATATGACACGATGGTTTACAACCGCTGCGGCAACAGTGGTTTAAAGCTTCCATTAGTATCTTTAGGCTTATGGCATAATTTTGGAGACACGGGTGTTTACGAAAACATGAAGCAGATGTGTTTCACCGCATTTGATCACGGAATCACACATTTTGATCTCGCCAATAATTATGGTCCTGCTTACGGAAGCGCAGAGCGCAACTTCGGAAAGATCATGAAGGAGGAACTTCATCCTTACCGTGATGAACTTCTCATCAGCACAAAGGCCGGTTTTGATATGTGGAAAGGTCCTTACGGCAACTGGGGAAGCCGCAAATATCTGATTGCCAGCCTTGACCAGAGTTTGAAACGTCTCGGCTTGGATTATGTTGATATTTTCTATCATCACAGAATGGACCCTGAAACTCCACTTGAAGAGACGATGGGCGCCTTAGATTCTATCGTAAAGAGCGGAAAGGCACTTTATGTCGGTCTTTCCAATTATGATGGTCCGACTTTAAGAAAAGCAACTGCAATCTTAAGTGACTTAAAGTGTCCATTTATCATTAACCAGAATCGTTACTCTATTTTTGACCGCACCATTGAAAATAATGCATTAAAAGATACCGCTTATGAACTTAAGAAGGGAATTATCGCATTCTCTCCTCTGGCTCAGGGACTTCTGACAAACCGTTACTTAAATGGTATCCCAACCGACAGCCGCATTGCCACAGACGGACGTTTCTTAAAGGAATCCGCCCTGACTCCTGAAAAGCTTGCACAGATCCAGGCTTTAAATGTACTTGCCGGAGAACGCGGTCAGACACTTGCCGAGATGGCTTTAAGCTGGATCTTAAAGGACGATAAAGTAACCAGCGTTTTAATTGGCGCTTCCAAACCGGAACAGATTTTAGACAACATTAAGATCATCGGACACACAGACTTCACAGAAGAAGAATTACAAAAGATAGAGACGATTGTTCAAGGTTGACATTGAAGTACAAAAATGGGACTGTACAAAAAACAGTCCCATTTTTTATCTATCACGCTCACAATCCAACGAATGCGATCGTTACTTTTGTTCTTTAAATACAACCTCATTATCATAAAGCAGCCCCAATTTGCTCTTGGCGACATCTTCGACATACTGCTGTGATTTTGTATAAGTCTCGTATGCTTCTAACTCTTTTTGTCTGTCCTGTTCTGCGGAAAGCTGCTGTTCTAAGTCCGCCTGTTTGGCAATATATTCCTGATCCTTCTGGTATACCTTAATGATCTGTGTTGACATAACAATTGCAAACACAAATACAATACAGGTAATGCACATTCTTCCAGCTCTGTTTCCGTTTTTTCTACGTCTTCTTTTCGCGTTTGCCATGATGAACCCCTCTAAATCTACGCATTAAAGCTTACATAAACTCATTTTAATCATTTTTATCCATTTTTTCAACTGTTTACATAAAAAACTTATGATTTTCCTGCCAATCTTTCGAAAAGGTTTTGTCACAAAACCGGTTATCCTTCCCGCAATGCCAAGTATTTTCTTCAAAATACACACATTGATCTTTACAACAAATCTGCTGAGGAGGAAAAAATACAGTATCATGCCAAAAATAACACCACCAATGGCAAATCCCCGGATCATACCGTCATTCTCCTGATACAGCATCAGAAAAACCGCAGCAGTGCATAGTAACCAATAACAGAAGTCTTCCACTCCAATCCAGATTGCGCCATGTGGCACGATTCTTCGGAAAATACGAAAAATATCGTACAGCAGGAATAGTCCCATCCCCACCAGAACCGAGATTCCGAGAAAAACTGCCTCTGTGAAAATCCCCTCGCTCACCCTGCTTCCGGTCTCCTGCACCTGCCAAAACAGGATTCCTTCCGCCAGCCGCACAAATCCAGACATTATTTAAAAAGCCTTCCAAGAAGAGATTCCGTCTGTTTTGTAACATTTTTCGGCTCTGAATAGGTCAGGGAATCGATCCGTCCCTCAATATCGATTTCTCCCTTTTCCAGTGAAAGGCGGTTTACATGAAGGTCATGTCCTTTTATTAGAAGCATCCCAAGCTCTGTCTCCAGCAATATCTCAGCCACATCAAAAGACAGTACATCCACCACACCACTGAATGCGCCGTTTTTCCGGTTTGCCAAAAGCACTTTGTGGGATTTTGTCACATTATTCTTCTCATCCATAAATCTCCTCCTCATATATACAGGTAATTGCGAACCTCCTACTTACGTTTTGAATGTTTTCTATGAGTTCCGCACTTGTCTATATTCTATATATGAGAAGGTTCCCTGATTTATGCCCTCAAAAATAACTGCGCTGGCTAATGTGGATATGGAATATATTTAGGCTATATATTCAAACAGGTCTTTTGCTTCCTCTTTCTTCGTTGTATCCTGAAGATCAAGCACACGCACTTTCACACTTTTTGTTCCAAATGCGATCTCGATTACATCCCCGACTTTCACATTGACGGAAGCCTTTGCCGGTTTTCCGTTCACCATCACACGTCCTGCATCACACGCTTCATTCGCAACCGTTCTTCTCTTGATGAGTCGTGACACTTTCAAGAATTTATCTAATCTCATTGTTTTTATTTTCCCCTCTTGCTTTTTATTCCGCAGGTTACACATCCCTGCGGCATGTTTTTTATCCAACAGAAACGATGTCTCCTGCTGCACAAAAAACGAGCCCGGAAAATCCGAGCCCGCTAAACATTCATATTTAAAAAAGAATTATGCGTTAACCATATCTTTTAAAGCTTTTCCTGCTTTGAATTTAGGAGCTTTAGAAGCTGGAATAACCATCTCTTTACCGCTCTGTGGGTTACGTCCTGTTCTCTCTGCTCTCTCAGAAACTTCGAATGTTCCGAATCCAACTAACTGGATTTTCTCACCTTTTTTTAATTCTTCTGCAACAACATCTGTGAATGCTTTTAATGCTGCTTCTGCGTCTTTTTTGCTTAATTCAGTTTTCTCAGCCATTGCTGCAACTAATTCTGCTTTGTTCATGTTAAAAATTCCTCCTCTGGATTTTCACTTTATGATATATGAGGTTTTTTCTTTTCCAAAATACCTACATCCATATTTATACTTGTTTTCTATGTCTTTGTCAAGAAATTTTCCCATTTTGGGGCATTTTTAGGCATTTTCCATATGTTATAACATTTTTCCGATCATTGCATGGACAGCTTCGGACAATGCCTTGGATTTTGCATCTGCATCCTCTAAAGACGTTCCCTTTACACCGAGATAGAATTTTACTTTCGGCTCTGTTCCGGAAGGTCTTACACATACCCATGCATCATCCTCCAGCTCATAATATAAAACATTGGAAGCCGGAAGACCGGTCGGTTTTACAGAGCCTGTTGCAGTATCTGTAATGGTGTCCTTCTTATAATCACGCACTGCCGTTACTTTGTAACCGCCAATCTCTGCCGGAGCATTCTCTCTCAGCGTATTCATGATCTCCTGGATCTTGGCAAGTCCCTCGATACCTTTTAAAGTGATAGCAGTCACATCATCTTTGTAGTATCCGTAACGCTCATACATTGCAAGCATAGCATCCCAGAGTGTCATATTCTTCGTCTTATAGTAAGCTGCTGCCTCGCACAGTGTCATGGAAGCATCGACAGCATCTTTATCTCTTGCATATGTTCCGGTCAGACAGCCATAGCTTTCCTCCATACCAAAGAGGTAGGTTCCTTTTCCGGTTTTTTCAAACTCAAGAATCTTCTGTCCGATGAATTTAAATCCTGTTAAAACTTCTACAAGCTGGATTCCATAATATTTTGCAATTGCATCTGCCATATTGGTGGAAACGATCGAGCGGATAAATGCTCCGTCTTCCGGCAGTCCGTACAGGGCTTTTCTCTGACCAATCACATAGTCACCGATCAGGCATCCGGACATGTTACCTGTCAGGCTGTGGTACTCCCCGGTCTTGGAATCTTTTACATAAACGCCCAGTCTGTCTGCATCCGGGTCTGTTGCAAGGATGAGATCTGCATCCACTTTTTTACCTAAGGCAAGTCCTAATTCAAATGCTTCTGCTGCCTCCGGGTTTGGATAACTTACGGTTGGGAAATCTCCATCCGGGAGTTCCTGCTCCGGAACGACATATACATTTTTGAATCCAAGTTCTTTTAACACACGGCGCACCGGGATATTTCCGGTTCCGTGAAGTGGAGAGTACACGATTTTTAACTCTCCTGCCACTTTGTCAATACAATCCTGATGAAGGATCAGTTTTTTCAGTTCTTCTATGTATGGATCATCGATATCTGCTCCGATCACCTGATAAAGACCTGCTGCAACTGCGGCAGCTTTGTCCATCGTCTTAACGGCTGCATAATCCGTTACTTTCTTCACCTCTGCCATAATTCCGGTATCATGAGGTGGCGTGATCTGTGCGCCATCCTCCCAGTATACCTTGTATCCATTATATTCCGGTGGGTTATGGCTGGCTGTGATATTGATTCCTGCGGTGCATCCTAATCTGCGGACTGCATAGGAAAGTTCCGGTGTCGGACGGAGCGATTCGAACACATACGCCTTAATTCCGTTTGCAGCAAGGCATAAAGCCGCAACATCTGCAAATTCCGGCGACATATGTCTGGAATCATATGCAATTGCTACCCCTTTCTCCTGTGCATGCACATTGTTGATATAATTTGCAAGTCCCTGTGTTGCCTTGCGGACTGTATAGACATTCATACGGTTTGTTCCGGCGCCGATCACGCCGCGGAGACCTGCCGTACCAAACTCAAGATCCATATAAAAACGGTCTTCGATCTCTTTTTCGTTCCCCTCGATTGCTTTTAATTCTGCTTTTGTTGCATCGTCGAAGTATAGATTATTTAACCATTCTTCATACATTTCTTTGTATCCCATGATTATTTCCTCCCTATATTTATTTCGTTTATAGTTTAGCTTTGTCAGCCGCTATTTTCAAGTTATTTTTTTGTAACTATTCAGAGCCAAGGCAGTTTTCAAAAATTTGCGAATCATGCTTGCATGAATGAGCATAATTTTGAAAATTTCTTTGGCGAAGTAACCACAATGAGCAAATAACAAGCATGCTTGTTATTCAAAGAAAGCTCTGAAAGAGCGATTTTGCGAATGAGGTTCTGAATAGTTACATCTTCTTACTTATTTAACGATGTGATGAGATCTGAAAGTGTTGCCAGATAATCGGATGTGACATCTTTGTCCGTGGACTTGTCTGTCGTCTCCGAATCTTTTTCTGTACTCTTTGTCTCCTCCTCACTGTCTTTTGTCTCTGTCTCAGCAGTTTCGGTCTCCTCCACAGACTCTGTGCCCTCTGTCATGTCATTGTCTGACGTAGTACCGTCTCCGGTAAGAGAGATATCGATATTCGCTGCCGCAGAGTTAACAAAAAGCTTTTTATCAAAATCGTCGTATCCCTCTGCCTCCGCATGCAATGTGTGCACGCCATAGGTCAGTACCACAGGTGCGCTGTAATCCACAGTATCCCCATCAATGGAAAGCGTTGCTCCCTCCACATCAATATAAAATATGATACTTCCAGTCTTAGGGCCCTCACCTTTTAATTCATCCAGATCAAGCGTGCAGGTCTCCCCTCTTGCGATCTCCACCTCTGTGCTGCCGCCATATCCTTCATTTGCAACGGTAACCGTATAAGTTCCCTCCGGGATCTCCAGCTTCATATTGTGTGTGATCTGTGCAAAAATCTTACTTCCCACCTGAATAAAACTTCCCTCAAATACGGATGTATTCTTTAACTCCAGAGTTCCCTGTCCGGTAGTGACGGATACGGATAATATTTTTGTTCCGATTCCAACGACACGGATCTCATCTTTTTCGTTCAGGTCGGACAGACGGATTTTTTCTCCATTCGATTCCACGAACAAATCTGCGTCATACGAATACTTGGAATCCGCAATTTTGAAAATCCCACGCTCTGTATCTACCGAATATTTTGTGATATCCGAATATTCCCAGACTTCATCCGCGATCTGTGCCTGCAAGAGCCGTCCTTCGCCATCTTTTTTTCCAATATGGATCACCCTGCCCGGCTCAAAATCCACCGTCGTTGCGCTGTTGCCATATTTATCCTGAAAATCTGTGGACAACGAGTAAACATACAGATACTGCTTTCCTGATACAAGCTGCTTTAAATTCAACTGTTCATTGGTCATGTCATTGCCAATGATCAGATAGAGATCGGTTCCGATCGATGTCTCCGCCCCTGCACCCTCTGCTTCCTCAGTATCTGCCGCTGTCTCTTTCGCAGGATTGTAATACTGTGCGGTCGAGACCGGTCTTGTCTGCTGTCCACAACCCGCTAATAAAATCATACTTAAAATAATGCTATAATACATGTATCTTAATTTTCTCAACGTATCACCTCTTATGTAAATTGCGAAACTCATCAAAGCGTAAATAGAATTGTGAAAAAAAAGTTTCGCTGTTACCTAATTATATCCCATTTCCCACTTTCCCTGCAAGCGTCTGCAAAAAATGCTCCCTCGCCCCCTCCTGTGTGATCACCTTGCTGAGTTTTTCGGTGTTTCTGCCGGAAAGCCAGGCTTTGTGGGACTGGCTATAATGATTTGCAATTTTCCAGAATTTCTCGGGATACGCAAGGTAAAAATACAAATATGAAAATTCCTGCGGCTTTAGTTTACGCACAGAATCATATGCCCCGATCAACTCCATTCCAAGCGACGTGTTCCAATTATTTTTTTCCATCATCTTCCGCACAAAATTTGAGAGGTCACTCACCCGGATCTGATAGGAAAAATTAAGGAAATTGACGATTGCCACGCCCTCTCTCGAAAAAATGACATTGTGCTGGTTATAATCCCCATGGCAGAAGCCAGTCAACTCCTCACGAATCTCCATATTTTGTAACTGCTCTGTGACAGCTTGTGCCTTTTCAAAAAAGCCTGCAAACTGACGCATAAACATTTCCTCAAACTCATTTTTCTGTTTTCTGCCACGGATATAGTTGCGCACCTGCCGCAATTCACGATTATGTTTTTCATAAAGCAAAAGCAGGGCGTTAGGATTCATTTTTACAAACTCAGGCACCTCGTCCGGATACTGTTCAGTTGCATTATGTAAACCAGCGAGCAGTCTTACCGCATACACCATGTCCTCCCTGCTCTTCGTATCGCACTCGGCTCCACGGAAAACTGACAATAGCAGATAATTCTGTTCCTCTTCGTCCCTGGCAAAAATTTCCCCTTCTTTTGTATAAAAGATCTGCTCTGCCACAATATTCTGCCCCTTCAGGAAATCAAGCATTCCAGCCAGAAATTCCGCACGCTCCACAGAGCCCCTATACTCCTTCAGCGCGCGCATTCCGAGATCTGTTTCACACAAAAAACAGTCCCTTCCCTTCGAAATAGACTTTACCTCCATCTCATATTGTTCTGCTATCTGTTCCGGCCTGATATACATGAAAATCCCCTCCATACGATGAATCTGCGATAAGAGAGCAAATGCTCTCCTGCCGTGTCAATTCATCATATGTGAGGGGATGCGATATTATGAACCTGTTCCATTAATTTTTCTTTCGTGTTGTCCTCCGGGTGTTCCAGCACATACTCCAAAAGCTGTTTCAGCGTCTCGCCGATCGCCTTTCCCGGCTGCATTCCATCTGCGATCAGATCCGTTCCCGTAACCGCAAGTTCCTTTATGGAAAGGCACTGCCGCTTCGCCATGATCTGCTCATATATTTCTTCGTATTCCTTTAAATACTCTGCTTTTTCCTCCCGCCTGTATGCACTCTGTGCCAGCATGTCCGCTCTTTTTACTGCAAAAAGCAGCGGATACTGATCCACACCGTTCCGGTAGATTGCTCTGCGGACCGTCCGCTCCTGCAAAGGCGGATTATCGTCGTGGCATAAGATCAGTCTGCATACCCGGTCGGTTGTATCATTGTCAAACTTCAGCCGCCGCAAAATCTTCCTTGCCACAAGACTTCCTTCCTGTGGGTGTCCATAAAAGTGATCCACGCCATGTTCGTCCGTGGTTCTGCACATCGGTTTTGCCACATCATGTAACAGCATTGTAATACGCGCCACTTTATCCGGCTGTATCTCCATCAGGGCATGCAGCGTGTGCTCCCCCACAGAATAGCAGTGATGCGGATTATTCTGCGGTGTTTTCATCATCTCGTCAAATTCCGGCAGAAAAACTGCGGTAAGTCCTGTCTCATAGGCCGTGCGCAGCAGTTCCGGATGTCCGGACGTGAGAAGTTTTACCATTTCGATCTGAATACGTTCTGCACTCACTTTTGCAATGTTTGGTGCCAGGGAAACAATCGCCTCTCTTGTCTCATCTTCAATAGAGAAGCCAAGCTGCGCTCCAAACCGCACTGCACGCAGCATACGAAGCGCGTCCTCCGTAAAACGCTCCACAGCAGCTCCCACGCACCGGATCACACCGCGTTCTAAATCTCCCACGCCATCAAACGCATCGACCAGCCCATCCTTATCATTGTAAGCCATAGCATTGATCGTAAAATCGCGGCGCTTCAAATCTTCTAACAGATTGGAAGTAAACTGTACCTCTTTAGGATGTCTTGCATCCGCATATTCCCCGTCAATACGGTATGTGGTCACCTCGAATCCCTCATGTTCAAGCATCACGGTAACCGTTCCATGCTGGATCCCAGTATCTATGGTATGCTGGAATAACGCTTTTACCTGTTCCGGTTTTGCTGATGTCGTGATGTCCCAGTCCATGGGAATCCTCCCCAGCATCGTATCACGAACGCACCCACCTACAGCATAGGCCTCAAAGCCATGCTGTGTCAGTGTGTCAATAATATAAGTTACTTTCTCAGGTAAAACGATTTTCATATACGATAGGTTCCTTTTGTCGTTGTTTTGATCGAATATAACAGGTCATCCGCCTTCTTGATCATCTCTGTCATATCATTTTCCGTACAGATATGGTCTCCGGCTGCAATACCGATGGAGCAGGAGATCTGATGCTGTTTATCGATTGAGAATGACTGTCCGAGTTTTTCACTGATCTCCGCCGAAAATCCGTCTGCCTCATCAATAATCTGATAGATACGCTCTGCCTTTTCTTTGAAAATATCCCTGTCATCGGTATAAAGGAAGATCAGAAACTCATCCCCGCCATAACGGCACACAAAACCATCTTTTCCACAGACTTCCGTAAAAATATCAGCCATTTTGATCAGAACGAAATCGCCCACATCATGTCCGTACGTATCATTATAGTGTTTGAAATTGTCCAGGTCAATAAACATCACTCCCAGCTTTGGTTTTCTTTTTTCCCCTGCGATCTCTTTCAGAAGTGCGTCTAATTTGCGGTAGAACCCTTCACGGTTATAGCACCCTGTCAGCTGGTCTGTAACTGCCGACATATACAGTTTTGTATTCATCTCATAAATCTTGTCATAGGCATCAAGCCTGTTCAATGCGTAACGCACCTCACGGAACAGAAGCTGATAAAAGTTCAGATCGTCCTCATCAAGCATATAACGGTTCACCGAGGAATGCCAGTTATCCTTCATCAGCACATAGGTGATGACAATATTCTCGATTTTTGCGTTGTTAAAAAATGGGATCGCCACCATAGAACACACATCTTCATCACCAAAAATCGATGTGATATCCTGATGTTCAGAATAATTGCTGCTGATCTTGGAGATCACAAATCCACCCGCATTTTTCCGCATGGATTTTTCCATGATCTTCATGATCTCCGGCGTCATCTCTTTCTCTGTGTCATTGTAAAGTACCTGCGGCACCCTCTCGCTATAGCGGATATAGACTGCCCGGTCGACGTCAAAATGATTTAAAAATGTCTTCATGACCATATTGAGCATCTCTTTTGCAGTGATACCATTTACATCGATCAGTTTCTGCCAGATAGAAATAAAGTCGAGCTGTTCTTTCTTACTCTTATATGCCCGCTCCACGCTCTCCTGCTTTAACAGATCCTCGATTTCCCTGGTTGATAATTCCTCACAGTCGTCATCTACCGGTGGCAGAAGATCTTTCATATCCTCCGCGTACTCATGGAACATGATACGATGTGTCTCTTCATACTGTTTTAAAATAAACTCTTCCTGCTCATAAAGGATCTCTTTTCCTGCATTCCTGAAGCATTCCATCCTGTTCCTTCGGAACAGCACATAACAGAAAAACTGGTTTCCCTCTGCTCTCTTTAAATAAATATCTGCCTGCTCATATAATTTTAGCGCCTCCTCGTTGTCTCCGTCATGCTGTGCTAATAATGCCTTGGAAAACGTATAGAGGAACATATCATCATCTGCCTTTGCGTAGTCATGCACAGTGGCGAGGTTGTTTTCTGTCTTTTCCTTCTCGAAAATATAATTCAAAAACTGGCGGCAGCTATACAGATACCTCTCACAGTTAAAACGGTTTCCCTGTAAAATGGAAACCAGAGCAAACAATCCATACAGTTTGGACAGGTTGCAGACACGCAGACTGTTCAGATGCAGCTTTTCGATCGCTTTCATACACTGTGTCAGGTATTCCTGCGCCTTGTCATACTGCCCCAGCATAACGCAGTTCAATGACATATTATAGTGTACTTCTGCAATATCCTCCGGCTTTCTCAGTTTACATAATATCTTAATTGCCTTGTTGTAATAGCTCTGGGCTCTCTCATTTTCTCCCATTGCACATAAATTATACGCAATACCGGAATAGATCCTTCCGCCCTCCACGCTGTCAACATCTTTCATCGCCTCATAGGTACGGATCGAATATAACAGGGAAACTTCGTACTCGCCATTTGTGGATGCTATCATGATATTTTTCCGATATGCAATGCTGATAAGCTGCTCATTGCCAATCTCTTTTGCAAGCGCAACGCCCTTGGAAAAATAAATCAGAAATGCTTCCGACCGGTACGCTTTTGCCACGATCTCCGGTTTATTGTCGTATGCATAAATATAAATATGCGCCAGATGATTTTTGTAATGGTACGCATTCAGCTTCTCGATCAGTTTATCGCTGATCTCAATATCCTGGGCACAGAAGAAAATATTGCACCAGCCGGACATCTGGTTCTGCGCTTTTAAAAGTTCTGCACGGAACACTAAAAAATCATCCCCCAGCGCTTCTCCGCACTCCTTTGCCTTCTGTACATAAATCATGGCTTCCTCTAACTTTCCAAGATACATGTAAGAAGTTGCCATCCAGAAATTATAATAAAATGCTCCCTCTTTCTCCTGATCCTGCAGTTTTTCCAAATCTTCGCAGGATTCCAGAGCCTTCGCAATATCTCTTTGCAACACCGACACCATAATCTGTAACAGCAAAAGCTGATAATGCTTTTTCTCAGAAATCGTAAAGTTATCAAACTTGATCCGGCGCTCAATCTTGCTCAGATGATGGTCTGCCTGATCAAAATCCAGAAAGTATACCAGATTATTCAGTTTCCGATAGCCATCGTCACTCTCATAATCAGAGTAATAGTCCATGACATCCGGTTCCATGTTCCTGCCTGCATTTCCGATATGGTACACCATGTTCCGGTCATCCATACTCTCACAGATCGCATCCCACTCTTCATGTGCAAATTCCGGAATCGACTGCACATCATTGACTCCCAAGACAATGCCGATATTTTTATTCTTCACCTGAAGCAGGCTGTTGGAAAGCTGCATGGTGCTTTTCGAAGCAAGCTGGAAACGGTTCAACACAATGACGACCGGACGGATCTCTGATAATTTCTGAAGCATCGTCACGATCGAATTGCGCATACGTTCCTGCTCATACTCTACCTCATCGATCAGGATCTGTTCCGTTCTCTCGCAAAATCCCTTTTCAAAATAACTTTCAAACACAGGTCTCTGAAGCTTGTAGACATCACATTCTTCCATAAACTCTTCCAATGTGCCGCTGCAATACTTATGGAACATCTGCCGGATCAGTCCCAGATATGGTTCATAAGCCTCTGCGATCTTGTTATAAGAAAACTCATGACAGGTAAAAAAGATATCTGTCTGGTCCTTATAATGATTGACACTCTCTAAATCCCATATAGAAAAATCATTGCTATACCGCACAAGGATACTGTTATGTTCTACATTCCCAATTCCACTTACAACCTGTTCAATAACCCCGTTATAATACTTATCTATCATACGATTCCCTTTTGCTCCCAAAACACGCTTGCTGTTTTGTCACATTCTATATCCATTACCGGTTATACAATAAAACGTTCCACATTTTTCTGTAGTTTTTCAGCAGAATGATAGGTTGTCTCTGCCTTCTGTTTAATTGCCTCTGCCTCCTGCACAACAATTCCTACTTTTTCAGCAATATCCGTTGTTCCGGTAGCTCCCTCTGTCGCAGTCTTGCTGACATCGGAGATAGCATCCATCACTCCGTTAATGGATGCGAGCAGCTGCTCCGATGACGCTGAGAAATCTGTTACAAGGGAATCTACATTGGCAGCATCACTATTATAGGAATTTGCCATTTCTGCAAATCCTCCAAGACTCTCCACAACATCATTTCCGACAAACTCCAGCAGCCTCTCTGCATCATTTGCAAGATTCTCAACGGCTGCGGTCACATTGCCAGTCACTTCCTGAATATGGGCAACTGCTGCTTTGGACTGCTCTGCCAATACTCGGATTTCATCCGCAACAACCGCAAATCCTTTTCCTGCCTCTCCCGCTCTGGCAGCCTCAATGGATGCGTTCAAAGCCAGAAGGTTCGTCTGTCCGGTAATATCCATGATTGATTTGGCAAGAACATTGATCTGATCCACAACCTTAATATCTTCGAGTGCTTTGGTCAGGCTCTCATTAATCTCCTCATGAATCGATCTGGTACGTCTGTCATTTTCGTCTGTATCTTTTTTGATTTTCACAGCACGATCCCTGATCTCATCTGCCTCAGTAGCGCCATCCTGAGATCTCTCTGCAATACTCTTTGCAGCGCTCTCAATCTCATGTGACATTGCATTCATCTCTTCCGAAGATGCTGCTGTCTCCTCCATACCTGCCGCAAGTTCCTCCGTTGTCGCAGATACATTTTCAATCTGATCATCTAACGCCTGAAGACTTGTATCAATCTCCTGCACCATGCCGGTGATCTCTAATGCTTCTGATTTTACCTCTCCAATCAGTTCCTTCATCTCAGAGCGCATTTTCTCAAGTGAATCTGCCAGTTGTCCAAAATCATCTTTTCTCTTTAACAGATCCTGTTCAAATTCTTTTGAAAAATCGCCCTGCGCTATCTCGTCAATATGGGTAAGACTCTTTTTCAATGGCTTCACAATGCTGGCTGTGATCAGTGTCAGAACTAAAATTAAGATTACTTCCATGACAACAGCGATTCCGATGATCGCCATTCTGCTGTTGGATTCATAGGAAGAAAATTCATTTTTCACACCCAATACGTCCTCATCAATATCGTCCGTGTAGTTTCCGGTTCCAAGTACCCAGCCAAATGGTTCAAATGCCTTGCTGTAAGCACGTTTTGGAGATGGTTCCGTCTCACCCTCTCTCGGGAATACATAATCCGTAAAACCGCCGTTTTCCTGCCTTCCTGCACTGATGATTGCCTGCATATACGCAAATCCATTGGTGTCCACTGCATCCATACGATTTGTTCCCTCTGTGTCATTGCCGAGAAGGACTACGTTTGTTCCATCATAGGTATCTACCCAGAAATATCCATTATTGCCGTAACGCAGATCACGAATCTGGTCTGCCGCAAGTTTTTCTGCCTCGTCTAAGGTATATTCACCTTTTTCATACCGATTGTAAATGCTCTGGCAAAGAGATATTACATTATCTACCTGTGCCTTGATCTGTTCATCATACGAGGAACGCATATCATTCTCGATAATGTCTAACGCATTATTTCCAAGTCCTGACAGGCTTGTGTTGGAAATGACGGCGCATAGTGCCAGTGCGATCAGTGCAATCACCATTACAATGACTAATTTTGTTCTCACCTTAATATTGTTCATACCCATACCTCCCACTACATCTTTTTTATTTTATGAACCCAATTTTAAATCCTATTTGTATTTTAGCACATTATGCTTATTTTACCACTCTATTTTCGACATTTTTCGTGATTTTATTCTATTTTTCGTTACTGTTCACTCATACTTCGTTCCAGTAACGATTCGCTGACTCATTTCAGTTTTTGCTTCACAAAAGGAGTCTGCTCACTCCTGAATCACTTTCTTACGCAGCAAAACAGCAAGTGTTTTACTGCTGAGTGAACAGTAACTATTTTTATAGCAAAAACGCAGAAGTCCTTTGTAACTCCTGCGTTTCTGTCTCAGATGAGAAATGGATTCCTGATTTCGAACTCCATTTTTTTATGTGTCTTTGGATGTTTAAATCCGATTTTATAAGAGCAGAGTAAAAGACCGTTTCCACTCCGTGTCATTGTCTCTTTAAAATTATACTTCGTATCCCCTACGATCGGGATTCCTGCATTTGCTAACTGTACCCGGATCTGATGATGCCTTCCGGTGTCTAACCGGATCCGGAGAATGGCGTTCGTTTTATTCTGTGCGGTCACTTCATAGTCCAGCCTTGCTGACTTTGCGCCCTCCGTACTTTTAGATACCACTTTTGAAGTGTTTGTTTTTCCATCCCGGAGCAGGTAATCTTCCAATGTACCTTTTTTCTGTTCCGGCACACCGTCTGTCACCGCATAATAAAATTTATCTGCCATTTTTGTCTGCACCTGACGGCTTAAATCCGCCGCAGCTTCTTTTGTTTTGGCAAAAACCATCACTCCGCGCACCGGCTGATCCAGCCTGTGTACCACCCCGATATACGGCTGTTCTCCCTTTCCTGCCCGGTAATTTTTCAGAAGGCTTTCCATGTCCGCCTGTCCTAACCGTCTTGTCTGCGCCGCAACCCCCGCCGGTTTTTCGCAGACAATAACCTCCTCATCCTCATATAAAATATTTATGTTCATGTCTGATGATCTCCTTCGTTATTCTATGGCATTTCTGCTGTTTTTATCTTCCTTTGTTCATTGTAGCATGATTCTTTTGTTTGGGCTACTGTTGCGGAGATTTGAATGAATGCTTTTATTCATTTTTTTAGTACTCATAATATTTAAAATTTTACTATTTTCTCCATTGCATTTTCTGATGTTGGTATGATACAATATCCCAAAGCATATTTTACAAAATCTTTGTGGCTGATGAGCCATCTGTATTCTAGGAAGCACTCGATTATCAAAAACAATCGGTGTCATTCATTTCGTATCTATGCTTTTATTACCCATTAACCAATTTAAAAGCAGGAAACGGATGAAAACTATTTTTACAATGCTCTATTCTCCTGCCGGAGGCACGATGCATTTATGTGCATCTGCCGTCCACCGTGATAAGGAGGAAAGCCTATGGCAATGCGACCACAAGATCGTTACAAATCAACTACAGCAGGAGCAGTTTCTGCAAATCGCAACTACAAAGATACTGTTTTCCGGATGTTATTTTCAGACAAAAAGAATCTGCTCTCGCTTTACAATGCAGTAAACAGCAGAGACTATACGAATCCGGATGATTTAGAGATTGTTACTTTGGAAAACGCTATCTATATGGGAATGAAAAACGATCTGGCATTTATCATTGACACGAATTTATACCTGTACGAACATCAGTCGACTTACAATCCAAATATGCCACTTCGTGATTTATTTTACATTAGCAGTGAATATCAAAAAATGCTGGATCAAAAATCTTTATACTCATCCAGCCTGCAAAAGATACCTACTCCTAATTTTATTGAGTTTTATAATGGTTCTGATCCAGTTTGCGATGTTTTTGAGCACAGACTTTCCTCTGCTTTTGAACATCTGTCGGGTGAGCCAAAACTGGAACTGATCGTAACTGTCTTAAATATCAACGAGGGGCACAATGCCCTTCTTATGGAACATTGCAAAACATTAAGGGAATATGCACAATATGTTGCAAAGGTGCGAAAATACACAGCCGACATGTCTCTGAACGAGGCAGTGGAATGCGCTGTTGATGAATGTATCAAAGAAAATATTCTTGCGGATTTTCTTCGAAAGAACCGCGCGGAGGTTATCAGTATGAGTATATTTGAATATGACAAGGAAGAAGAAGAGAAGAAACTTCGGAAAGCGGAATATGAGGCTGGCGAAAAAAGTGGAATTCAAAAGGGCGTCCTTAATACTGCACGTCATCTATTGGAACTTAACCTGCTGTCTTTAGAGAATATTTCTCGTGCTACTGGTCTGTCAATCGATGAATTGAAAAAGCTACAGCAATAACTTAGTAAAAGAAGCCCACAAAACTGCGAGCTTCTTTTTTGATACATTTTACACAAATTACTGTAACAGAGAGAGTACACCCTGTGTAGACTGGTTCGCCTGTGCGAGCATAGACTGACCTGCCTGAGCAAGAATGTTGTTCTTGGAGTACTCAACCATCTCTTCTGCCATATCTGTATCACGGATACGGGATTCAGCAGTTGTTGTGTTCTCAACAATGTTGTCTAAGTTGTCGATCGTATGCTCTAATCTGTTCTGTACAGCACCAAGAGCAGATCTCTGAGAAGAAACCTTTGCGATAGCATCGGAAATTGCATCTACCGCATAAGTAGCAGCTGTTCCGGTAGCGTCTGTTACATTCAAGCCTTTTACTCCGAGATTTGCAGAGTTCATTACATCAATATCGACTGTGATTTTATTGGTCATATCTGCATCTGCACCAACATGTAAGTTGAAGGACAATGTATCAGCTACTGTTGCATATCCTTTTGTGATTGTATAGGTTGTCTTTCCAGCTGCATCTGCTCCATCAGAAACAGTTGCATCGCCGTTAACAGTTCCAATGCTATTAGCAGCCAGAAGCTCTGCCTTAATTTTCTTTTTAGCTTCCGCTGCTGTAATAACAGATGAATCATCATCATCAATGTCATTAGCATCCTGATCTGTCATTGCTGTATAATCTTTTCCGTTAACACTTGCTTTTGAGCCACCCTTCACTGTATCTGCTACGACAATTGCAGTTCCATTAGTCTGATCTCCATCTTTATACCAACCAGCTGCTTTACCGCCATTAGCATCTTTGTATGTATAACTTATTCCATCAATTGTGATTTCATTGTCTGCTGTAGCAAATGCATTAATAGCAGTTGTGATTTCTGTTTTAGATGAACCAATTGTATACTCTTTTCCAGCAATCTTATACTTGTCACCAGCTTTAAGCGTATCCATAACAAATGTTGCAGATTTTGCACTATCTGTTAATGCTCCTTTCAGTCCTGCATCATGACCTTTCATATATACATTCTTTGTAGATGCATTGTCACCCTTTAACAGATAAATTTCGTTAAATTTGGTTGTCTCAGCAACACGATCGATCTCAGTTGTTAACTGATCAATCTCATCCTGGATTGCCTGACGGTCAGACTCTTTAGAGTTTGTTCCGTTAGCTGCCTGAACTGCCAACTCATTCATTCTCTGTAACATGGAGTGAACTTCTGTCAAA
>OHEL01000550.1_pt1 | contig 21951 bp, 15 predicted proteins | sample 1567251 | NCBI WGS metagenome assembly OHEL01 (sample SAMEA3879601, study PRJEB24766) | human gut metagenome | biome: human-associated habitat; feature: feces | place: USA | collected 1985/1987
TCCTGTTCCCGCAACTAAAAAACAGTAGTTTAGAGCTGCAGAAGGCAGATTGCTAGACTACTGTTTTTTGATGATAAAATTTAGCAGTATCGTGGGTGGCAAACCTTGAAAATGCATCGAAAATATACTAAAATTATGCATGTTAAAGGTATATTACAAAAGGGAAGGTGAACGGTTATGCAAAAGCTGAAAGACATGAAGATAAAAAAGCGGTTAAATACCGGATTTAAAATGGTAACAGGCATTGCGACGATCGCAGCAGTGCTTGGAATTATTGCAATGCTGGTCGCGTCTGGCCGATATGAATATGCGATGACTAATTATGGATTCTCGCAGGGAGATATCGGTAAGGCAATGGTTACATTTTCAGAGACGAGAAGCGCCCTGCGTGCTGTTGTTGGATATGATGAGGAGGACATGATCGAGGCACAGGTATCGCTGCATGATCAGAAAAAGGAAGCCTTTGAAACATATCTGAAAGACATAGAAAGTACCATGGTTTTCCCACAGGCAAAAGAGGCATATAATACGTTAGTTACGGATCTGGACGGCTATTGGGATATTGATGCAGAAGTTTTAGAGCTTGCAACATCATCTTCGGATGATGGTTATTTAAAAGCACAGGAAATCGACACCGGTGAACTCTCACCACAGTATGACAAAATTTATCAGGATCTGGCAACACTGATGGATCTGAATGTACAAAAGGGTGATGCATCAAAGGCATCATTACATAATATGGAGCTCATATTTATGATCGTGATCATAGCGGTGATCGTGGTCTGTATTGTGATTTCCATCCGTATCGGAAATACGATGGCTGTAGATATAGAAAAGCCTCTGACAGCTTTGGCAGAACGTCTGAAATCATTTGCAGAAGGTGATCTTGACAGCCCGTTCCCGGAGAGCGAGGCAGATGACGAGATCAAAGAGATGATCTTAGAAGCGGAACAGATGGCGCATAATCTGAACCTGATTATTACGGATGCAGGGGAGCTGTTAGGAGAAATGGCGGCTGGTAATTATGCTGTCGGAACCAGGATCGAAGATAAATATGTCGGAAAATTTGTAGCCTTAAAAGATGCCATGAGAAAGATGAACCGTCAGATGAACAGTACGTTACAGCAGGTTGAAGATGCTTCAAAACAGGTTTCTGCTGGTTCTGAAAATCTGGCAGAATCTGCACAGGCACTGGCAGAAGGGGCAACAGACCAGGCAGGTTCCGTGGAAGAACTGACGGCAACGATCACGAACATTACGGACAATGTCAATGCCACGGCAGAAAAGCTTGAGGCATCGCACCAGAAAGCAAGCCAGTATGCAAAGCAGGCAGATAACAGCCGCGAACAGATGACGGCTTTGACGGATGCTATGGGACGGATCAATGAGACATCAACCAAAATCGAAAATATTATTTCTGATATCGAAGATATTGCAAGCCAGACGAATCTGTTATCCTTAAATGCAGCGATCGAAGCTGCCCGTGCAGGGGAAGCGGGAAAAGGATTTGCGGTTGTTGCGGACCAGATCAGGAAACTGGCAGAGCAGAGTGCGCAGTCAGCAGTTGATACCCGCCAGCTGATCGAAGGTTCCCTGCAGGAGATCGCAGAGGGGAATAAGGCGGCAGAAAGCGCTTCTGCGGCATTAGAGGAAGTAGTTGAAGGAATCAAAGAGATCGCTGAGGAATCAAAGATGTTAAGCGAACAGTCGGCAGAGCAGGCAAGAGCGATGGAACAGGCAGAATCAGGGGTAAACCAGATCTCAGAGGTGGTTCAGTCAAATTCTGCAGCAGCACAGGAATCATCTGCAACCAGTGAGGAGCTGTCTGCACAGGCAGTGTCTTTAAATGAACTGGTGGGACAGTTTGTCCTGAGAAAGGATTGATCATGTCAAATATAGAAAAGTTCTTAGAAATGGTACAGGAGTCAGATAATATTGTATTTTTCGGGGGAGCAGGTGTTTCTACCGAAAGTGGCATCCCTGACTTCAGGAGTGTGGATGGACTCTATAATCAGAAATATGATTATCCACCGGAGACGATATTAAGTCATACCTTTTATATGAGACATACAGAAGAATTTTACCGTTTTTACCGTGATAAGATGCTATGTCTTGATGCAAAACCAAATGTGACACACCAGAAACTTGCAGAGTTAGAGGCTGCGGGCAAGGTAAAAGCTGTCATCACACAGAACATTGACGGACTGCATCAGATGGCAGGAAGCAGGCATGTTTTAGAGCTGCATGGCAGCGTGCATCGCAATTACTGTCAGAAGTGTGGAAAAGGATTTGATGCGGAATATATTTTAAAATCTGGTACAGAGATTCCGCTGTGTGATGCGTGTGGAGGTAAGATCAAACCGGATGTGGTGCTTTATGAAGAGGGATTGAACCAGCAGACCTTAGAGGATGCTGTATTTTATATCAGCCATGCAGATGTGCTTATCATTGGTGGAACTTCGCTGGCAGTATATCCGGCTGCAGGATTGATCGACTATTACCGGGGAAACAAGCTGGTGCTTATCAATAAATCTACAACACCGATGGATGGCAGAGCAGATCTTTTAATCCAGGCAGGGCTTGGTGAAGTGTTTTCACAGATCCGGTAAACAGAGTAAGTACTATTTTAAACGTCTAAAAAGGAGAATGTATGCGTTTACTGATAAAACAGAGAGTGTTTTCATGGTCAGATACTTATGATGTCTATGATGAGGAGGGCAATGTACGGTATTTTGTCAGGGCAGAGGTGTTTGCACTTGGACATCAGATCCATGTCTATGATGCGGCACATGTTGAGGTTGGAATGATCCGTCAGAAGCTGTTTAATCTTCTTCCGGTCTTTGAAATTGAAACAGGTGGGATCAAAAGAGGACAGATCGAAAAACAGTTTACCCTGTTCCGGCCGAAATATGATATTGATTTTAATGGATGGCGTGTGGAGGGAGATTTCCTTGGCTGGGATTACGACGTCTATTCCGGCTGCAGTTCCATTATTCATATTTCCAGGCAGCTGCTCCGCTGGGGGGATACTTATGCGATCGATTTCACCAATCCCGGAGATGAACTGCTTGGAATGATGCTTGTGATTGCGATTGATGCGGCGAACTGTTCGCAGAATAAATAATAAAATAACAAGGAGAAAAAAAGGAGGATTCATGGATAAATATGAAGTAGGCGATGTGGTGCGTTTGAAAAAACAGCATCCATGTGGCAGCAGTGAGTGGGAGATCCTGCGCGTGGGCGCAGATTTCAGACTGAAATGTTTAGGCTGCGGACACCAGATTATGATCGCAAGAAAGCTTGTCGAGAAGAATACGAGAGAGATCCGCAAAAAAGAAACGGATTAAGATATGTTAACTGCGAATAAAAAGTTCTTGCAATCAGTTGATTCCTATGATAGAATATATTTTCGTGATATATTATTAAATTCCTTGCTCACTCATATAAGAGCGGGCCAGAGACCAAAAGGAGGAAAATTCGCATGAATAAGTATGAATTAGCACTTGTTGTTAGTGCAAAGATCGAAGACGATGCGAGAACAGCTACCGTAGAAAAGGCAAAAGAGTACATCACTCGTGCCGGTGGTAACGTAACAGAAGTAGAAGAGGCTGGTAAGAAGAAATTAGCATATGAGATCCAGAAGATGTCAGAAGCTTTCTATTATTTCATCCAGTTCGACGCTGCATCTACTGTTCCGGCAGAAGTTGAGCGCGATGTCCGCATCATGGACAATGTTCTTCGTTTCTTAGTAGTAAGAAAAGACGAGAAATAAGATTCTTTGAACTGACAACGGTTTGTTTGATAGAAGAGAGGAATCGTATATGAACAAAGTTATTCTTATGGGAAGATTAACCAGAGACGCAGAGATCCGTTATTCTCAGGGCGAGAGTGCTACTGCGATCGCAAGATTTTCACTTGCAGTAGATCGCCGTTTCCGCCGTGACGGAGATGATCAGAATACAGATTTTATCAACTGTGTTGCATTTGGCAGAACAGCAGAGTTTTTGGAGAGATTCGGACGTAAGGGAACAAAATTCGTTCTGGAAGGTCGTATTCAGACTGGCAGCTACACCAACAAAGACGGACAGCGTGTTTACACGACGGACGTTGTTGCTGAGAACGTAGAGTTTGCAGAAAGCAAGAATGCCAGCGGCGGTGGAGATAACTCCGGTTTTAACCCTTCCGACAGACCGTCACCGAGCAGTGCAGCAGGTGATGGCTTCATGAATATTCCGGATGGAATTGATGAAGAGTTACCATTTAACTAATGGAAATCGTGATGTGGGTTCACATAGCGGTTTACGATAACAACAGGAGGTAATTATCATGGCTTTCAATAAAGCAGCAGACAAAGATGGCGCACCAATGAAGAGACGCCCAATGCATAGAAGAAAAAAAGTTTGCGTTTTCTGTGGAAAAGATAACGTAATCGATTACAAAGATACAAACAAATTAAAGAGATACATCTCTGAGAGAGGAAAAATCCTTCCTCGTCGTATCACAGGCAACTGTGCAAAACATCAGAGAGCTCTTACAGTAGCTATCAAGAGAGCTCGTCACGTTGCATTAATGCCATACGTATGCGAATAAATTCGCAGCGAGTAAACTCATAGTGAATAACAATATGTGATGAATAAAACACCGTGCAGACGTTTGAAACGCTGGCACGGTGTTTTTTGGTGCGCCTTGCGGCGCACGTCACTAATGGATGAAAGTTCCTAATCCGCCCTAGTAGTGGGAAGGATACAGCCATAAAATTACATTAAACAAGACACAGGCTGGAATGAAAAAAGGTGAAACCCTTACATTGAAGGCTGTTGTCGCACCGGAAAAAGCAACAAATAAAGGTATCAAGTGGTCCTCATCCAATACAAAAATTGCTGCCGTTGACAAAAACGGAAAAGTAAAAGCACTGCAAAACGGAACTGCCACGATCAAAGCGACAGCAAAAGACGGCAGTGGTGTGAGTGCTTCCTGTAAGATCACTTATAAACTGGGTAAAGGAAAAAATAATGACCAGAATCCGGAATATTATTACAACCAGAAAGTAAACTTAAAGGCAGCTTCAAAGAAAGGTTATGCATTTAAAGGCTGGTATACAGACAGCAAGTACACAAAGAAAATCACAACGATCGCAAAGAACAGTAAAAAGAACATTACTGTATATGCGAAATGGGAAAAAGTCGTTGTGAAAAAGGGAGCTGTAAAGAAAGTGACAGTGACAGGAACATCAAAAACCTTAAGCAAACTTTCAAAAGGCAAGACTTATTATGTCAAAGTGCGTGCCTATAAGAAAGATTCCACAGGCGTAAAAGTTTATGGAAGTTTCAGCAGTGCAAAGAAGGTAAAGATCAGTAAGTAGCCCAAAAAGTAAATTTATAATATATGTCATGTGGTAAAAACATGATAGAAAGTGGAGAATTTTGTTTTTTGCAGGATTCTCCACTTTTTTAACTCATGATAATGGATGTCTGCAGAGAGTGTATTCTATTATTTGTCCGGTTTTTTTCTATAAAAATTCCCCTATTTTTAATATTTGCTCATGCTAACATAAATTTGTAACTGTCAAAATATATAAAAGGAGGAGAACGGGGTTTGAAACGAAATTGGAAAGCAGGGGTATGCGTAGCTTTATGCAGTGCTATGGTTTTTACCGGGATAGGACCGGTGTTGACACCATATCTTGAAAATGCAGTTGTCTATGCAGATGAAAACGAAAATTCAGGGGTAAAAAAAGTTTTTACTGCAGATCAGCTGAAAGTGGCATGGGGAGACGCGGATTATGAACTCGCAGATGGACAGTGGAAATTGTCCTTTGCAAAACAGTATAATCAGGTGAAATGGACGTTGCCGGAGAGTATCGAAATGTCACAGGTGAATGCTGTTACATTTCAGGTGGCGGATCAGAAAGTACCGATCAGTCTGAAAGTATACAACGGTGGAGATGATGCAACAGCAGCTAATACACAGTACGGATTAAGCGGACAGACGGAATATACGATAAATCCATCGGGGGATGGCGCTATTGATGCAGTCGGAATCATGATAACGGAAGATAAACCGGAAAATGCAACGGTAAGTCTTGTCAGTGTGACATTTGAACTGAAAGCAGGAGCAGGTGATGCAAAACTGGGGAATAATATTATAAAAAACGGTGATTTTGCAACGTCTGATGCGGTGGAGTCATGGAACAGTGCAGCCGGAGAATCGGTTGTTTCAGTTGCAGCAGAGGAAGAAGAGATCGCAGATTCCGGTCTAAAAACATACGGTGTACTTACACGTAATCAGGAAACTGCCACCCCTGGGGATTGTTTTTCGCAGGATATCACGGATGCGGTTGAAAAAGGGGAAACATACAAATTCTCATTCTGGGCGAAATTGTCCGATGATTACAAAGATGCTCCGGAAGAGCAGAGAAATGTGGAGTTTGCACCATTCTATGTTTCTGGTGGTGAGGCAACATATCTTGGAAGTTATTCAGCAGGTATTTTGTCAGGAGACTGTACAAAGACATTAAAAGCTGGAGAATGGACAAAATATGAGGGAACTTTCAAAATACCGAAAGCTGCAGATCAGGTGGTCATCCGTATTATAGAACAGGGAACCAACTATGGACAGGGCGATTGCGTAAAAGGGACTTACTATGTGACCGGTGTGTCCATGAATAAGATTGAAAGAGAAAAGCCATCTATTGAGAAGGACATCCCGGACTGGAAAGAAAGTGTGAAAGCTGCTTTAGGCAATGATGTAGTTGCCGGCACAGCAGTGACCGGTGATGAGATCAATGATGATACGCTGATGGAACTGGTGGAAAAACACTTTAATGCGGTTACATTTGGAAACGAATTAAAACCGGATGCATTGTTCAACTATCAGTTAGAGGATAAAGTCAACACAAAGACGATCCAATTTAAAGGACAGGATCTTGAAGTCCCGGTCGTAAATGAAGCCGGTGACAGCTTGGACTTTTCACGTGCAGATAAATTAATAAATAAAATCTGTGAGTGGAATAATGAAAATCCGGATAACAAAATCCGTATCCGTGGTCATGTCCTTGTATGGCATTCCCAGACACAGGAATGGTTTTTCCATGAAAATTATGATAAAACCAAACCTTATGTGGACAAAGAGACCATGAACCGCCGTCTTGAATGGTTTATTTCAAGTGTCTTTGACCATTACTTCGGGGAAGCTGCAAATGGAAAATATGACGGATTATTTTATGGCTGGGATGTTGTAAATGAGGCTGTCATTGGAAACTCTTACCGTACAGATACCGTGAGTGCAGCGGAAAGTCTCGATGAGATCCGTCATGGAAATAATTCAAGCTGGTGGCATGTATATAAGAGCAACGAATTTATCATCAATGCCTTCAGATATGCAAACCAGTATGCACCGAAAAATGTAGAGCTTTATTACAACGATTTTGGTGAGACGGATAATACAAAATGTGAGGGTATTGTAAAACTCATCAATGATGTAAAGGCTGCCGATGGAACCAGACTGGATGCATTTGGCATGCAGGCACATTACAGTGTGGATAGTTTTTCTGCCACGCAGTTTAAAACAGTGGCTGAAAAATATGCAAAAGCTGCAGGAAAAGTACAGCTTACAGAGCTTGATTTTAAATCAAGTGCATCTTATACATCAGGTATGGCAACAAAAGAGAGCGAGTATACTAAAATTGCATATTGTCATAAACAGTTATTCGATGCGATCAAAGGCTTAAAAGCAGATGGTTCGAACGTTTCCGGATTGACCGTATGGGGGGTCATCGAGCCAAATTCATGGTTACATGAACAGTCTGGTGTTGGTGGTGGTGCAGACGGCTCTGCGCAGTGCCCATTGCTTTTTGATGGAAATTATAAAGCAAAACCTGCGTACTGGGCGTATGTAGATGCATCCAGACTCCAGCCGTCAATTCAGGATGTAGTTGCTGCAGAGAAAAAAGGTGATGCAGTGACAGGAAAGACATACAGTATCATGCAGAATGATATCACGGCTTCCTTTATTTCGATGTGGGATAAAGATGGTCTTACCGTGCAGGTTACGGTAGAAGATGCCGTAAAAGATGATAATGATGCAGTTGCTGTTTATGTGGATTCTGCAAATTCCGGAAAAGATGACATCACACCAGTGACCGTAACGGTAAAAAGAAGCGAGGCAGCAGAAGTAGAAAATGGTTATCAGGCAACCATAAAGGTACCGTTATCAGGACTTTCCGTTGCAAAAGTGATCGGAATGGATGTTGTGGTCACAAATGGGGATAAAACAGCCGCATTTAATGATTTGACAGGAAAACAGGGAACAAGCAGTAAATATTACGCGAAAGTAACGATGAAACCAGGGGTGGAGAAAGCTGCCTATGGTACAGTTACCGTAGACGGAGATAAAGATACGGTATGGGATAATGCCGGAACTATTCCGATTACAATCAATCTCGGCTCCAATGTTTCTGCAAATGCGAAGTTACTCTGGGATAAAGACAATTTTTATGTATATGCCGAGATCAAAGATCCTGTCCTCAATAATACCAACGGTGATGCATGGGAGCAGGATTCCTTAGAAGTATTTATCGACGAAAATAATGGAAAATCCAACTCTTATGAAGACGATGACAAGCAGTACAGGATCAGTTATGTAAATGATCACTCATTTAATGGCAAAAAGTGCCTTGAAGAGAATATGAAGTCTGTGGCAAAAATAACTTCTGACGGATATGTTGTTGAAGCGTCATTTAAATGGACGGATATCACACCAAAAGCCGGAGATGAGATCGGACTTGAATTTCAGATCAATGATGCTGATGCAAGTGGCAAAAGAATTGGTACATTGAGCTGGAACGATGAAACAGGAATGGGATGGTCTAAACCGGAAGTATTTGGTACTGTAAAACTTGGAGAAATTAAAAATGCTCCGGAGAAAGATACAGAAAAGAAACCGGAAACAGAGAAGAAAGAAGTAAAAGTTAAAAAAATCACGTTAAATAAAACAAAAGCCGGAATGAAAAAAGGTGCAACGCTTACATTAAAGGCTGTTGTTTCACCATCTGATGCAGATATTAAAGACGTTAAGTGGACATCTTCCAACAAAAAAGCTGCGACTGTTGATAAGCATGGAAAAGTAAAAGCATTGAAAAATGGTGTGACCACGATCACGGCAACGGCAAAAGATGGAAGCAGAGTAAGCGCGTCCTGTAAGATCACAGTAGGTTATAAAATTACCTATAAGTTAGGAAAAGGTAAAAACAGCAGCAAAAACCCGGAATATTATTACAATGAAAAGGTAAATTTAAAATCTGCTTCCAAAAAGGGATATGTCTTTAAGGGCTGGTATACAGACAGCAAGTATACAAAGAGAATTAAAACAATCTCAAAGAGCAGCAAAAAGAATCTTACTTTATATGCGAAATGGCAGAAAGTGACCGTAAAGAAATCTGCAATTAAGAAAATGAAAGCTGTTTCGGGAAGAAAAGCAAAAGTTACAGTCCAGAAAGTGGAAGGTGCAGCCGGATATCAGATCGTTTATTCTACGGATAAGCAATTCAAAAAGAATGTAAAGAAAGTAACAATATCAGGCACATCAAAAACACTTGGAAAATTGGCAAAAGGCAAGACATATTATGTAAAAGTACGTGCTTATAAGAAAGATTCCACAGGAGCAAAAGTTTATGGAAGTTTCAGCAGTGCAAAGAAGATAAAGATCAGTAAGTAGTTCCCAAATAAATTTAATATACCCGTCATACAGTAAAATGTGTGGCACACCGGAAAGAGGATTTTGCAACTAAGTTGTGAGGTCCTCTTTTTGCTTTGCATGATAGGTGTGTGTTTTTCCAGTACCATAAACAGGAACCGGAATTGATAAAATTTAAAATGTCAACCGATTAACATAAAACACAAGGCTTTAATAGTCCTTTCTGCCCATAAATGATTAAAAATGCAAAATATATGTTGTGAATATGTACAAAAACAGAAGCGATTATTTGATTATAACTGACAAATCGTATGTCAACCGATTGACATATACAAAAAGTAGTGTTAAAGTAAGGGCACAGTAAGGACAGCGATGACGGACAGCCAAAAAGAATTAGTAAAATGGGAACGGGAACCAATCATATTTTAGATCATGAAAGAGTGGAGGAAAAACAATGAAAGCAAAAAAAGTGGTAGCAGTATTCATGACAGCAGCAATGACAATGGGGATGTTAGCAGGTTGCGGAAGCAACAACAACAGCACAGGTACAGCAAATGCAGGCAGCAATAGCGCAGAGAGCAAAAGTGATGCCGGTGAGAGCACAGATGCAGCAGGAACAGAGAGTGCCGGAAGCACTGATACATCAGATCTGGCAGGAACACAGATCACCATGTTAAACAGTAAAGGTGAGATCCAGACAGCACTTGAAGATATGGCAGAGGCGTTTAAAGAAGATACAGGAATCGAGCTTGAAGTTCAGGCATGTGGAACTGGCGAATCTCCATATACAAGAGTTACAAGCGCATACAACTCAGGAACAGCACCGACGATGGCGATTTTAGATACCACAGACGTTGTTGCACTTGCTTCCCAGTATGCAGTTGATCTCTCCGGTGAAGAGTGGGTAAAAGAGTGTGTAAACCAGACCACACAGGTTGACGGAAAAATATACAGCTTCCCATTCTGTGTTGAGGGACGTGGAATCATTTACAATAAAACAGCGATCGAGGATACTTTAGGAGAAGAGTTTGATCCATCCACCATCAATTCCTACGATGCATTAAAGGAACTGCTTGAAAACCTTCGTGCAGGCGGCATGGAGAATCCGGTCGTTATCTCCAAAGAAGACTGGTCTTTAGGCGCACATCAGCTTGGATTTATCTATGATTCCTACGACGGAACCACCGAGGGAAGTGCCAAAGTCATCGACGAGTTAAAAGCAGGCACATTAAAGGCAGAAGATTATGACAGATTCAACGAGTTCATGGATACTTTTGATTTATTAAGCCAGTACAACATCAACGGAGAGGATCCTTTAGGTGCTCTTTATGATCAGGATCCGATCTTCTTAGCTGACGGTGATGCCGCTCTCTGGATCAATGGATGCTGGGCTTGGCCAAACTTAAAAGAGGCAGGCGCTTCCGACAGTGATGAGTATGGATTCCTTCCATATATTTTAGGAAATGATACTTCTGATTTTGCAAACAACGGTATTCAGGCAAGCGCAAGCAAACAGTTAATGATCGATGCAGAGCAGTCCACACCGGAGCAGCAGGAGGCGGCAAAGGCATTTGTCAACTGGCTGGTATACTCTGACAACGGACAGAAAATGTTAGTAGAAGACGCAGCAGTGATCCCGGCATGCAAAAACAATACTTATGAAGCATTAGATCCGCTTGGCAAAGACATTCAGGCAAAAATGGCAGCAGGCAACACCTATTCATCCAGCTTTATCGCACCTTCTGACCACTGGAGTGTACTTGGAGCTTCCATGCAGAAATACCTTGGCGGACAGTGTACAAGAGATGATCTTGCAGCAGACATCGACAACTATTGGACATCACAGAATTAATCGTATCTAAAGAATAAAAACAAAAACATCTGAGCGTGACCGTACGGATCACAGCCATATATCATCTCTGCGGGAATGCCATCTGAACAAGCATGATGGCAGTTTCCGTGGGGATATCAGAAAGGAATTAGGGTTATGGGTAGAAAAACGGGAGAAAAAATTAAAAATCTATGTATCTTTGCACTGCCGGGATGTCTGATTTTCTGTGCAGTTGTCATACTGCCTTTCCTGTATGGTTTTTACCTGACACTGACCGATTGGGATGGAGTCAGCAAAGTAAAAAATATTATCGGCGTGCAGAATTATATTTCCGTATTTAAAGATACGGCATTCTGGTCCTCTATGGGACTCACTTTAAAATATGTAGTTTTATCGGTAATCTTAGTCAATGCAGTGGCATTCCTTTTAGCATATGCACTGACAAACGGAATCAAAGGCCAGAAATTTTTCCGTGCCGGTTTCTTTACACCGAATTTGATCGGTGGTGTCGTACTTGGATTTATCTGGCAGTTCGTATTTTCAAGAGTGCTTGTGAACATGGGAAAGAGCACAGGCTGGGGATTATTTTCCACTTCCTGGTTAGCAGATCCGAATAAAGCATTCTGGTCCATGGTGATCGTTACAGTTTGGCAATTATCCGGTTATATGATGTTGATTTACATCGCCGGTTTCACAGGGCTGTCCACAGATGTACTCGAGGCAGCCAGCATAGATGGGGCAACAGGTCTCCAGAAAATGAAGAGCATTATCTTACCGCTGATGGTGCCGTCGTTTGTTATCTGCCTGTTTCTTACCTTATCGAGAGCGTTCATGGTTTATGATGTAAACCTGACATTGACAGGCGGTGAGCCTTACGGTTCCACCAGACTGGTTGCGATGTATGTCTATGAAAAGGCATTTACATCCAGAAATTATGGCGTAGGCCAGGCTGAAGCACTGATCTTATTTATCATTGTTGCATGCATCAGCGGTGCACAGATCTATATCGGAAAGAAGAAGGAGGTAGAGGCATAATGAGCAGAGGTTCAAAAGTTGGCGGGACAAAACGCCGTGTATTGGATGTTGTTGGCTTTACAGCGATCATTGTTTTATTCCTGCTTTATATGGTACCGTTCATTCTGGTGTTGTTAAACTCCTTTAAACAGAAACGTGATATCATCAAGAATCCATTTTCCTTTATTACAGAAAAGGGATATACACTTGCAAACTATACAAAAGCATTTGAGAAAATGGAATTCATAAAAGCGTTTGGAAACTCCCTGTTTATCACAGGCTTAAGCACATTGCTCGTCATCATTTTCGCATCTATGGTAGCATATTATTTTACCCGCGCAAAAAATACATTTTCCAGAGTATTCTTTGCACTGATGGCAGCATCCATGATCATTCCATTCCAGGCGATCATGATCCCGTTAGTTTCCATTTACGGTTCCGGACTTCATATGTTAAACCACAGACTGACACTGATCTTTATGCATACCGGATTTGCGATGAGTATGTCAGTATTCATTTATCAGGGATTTATTAAGAGCGGTATCCCGCTTTCACTGGAGGAGGCGGCATATCTGGATGGATGTACCAATGTACAGACATTTTTCAAGGTCGTATTTCCTCTGTTAAAACCGACTACGGCAACCCTTGTGATCTTAAACGTACTGGCATTCTGGAACGACTATCTGCTTCCTTCACTGGTACTTGGAAAGAAAAACTTATATACACTTCCGTTATCCACTTATTCTTTCTACGGAACTTACTCATCCGATTACGGTGTGATCATGGCAGCACTGGTACTTACTGTTGCACCGATCCTGGTATTATATCTGTTCCTGCAGAAAGAGATTATCGATGGCGTGGTAGCCGGAGCGGTGAAATCATAAAAGAGTATTATTCCTGTGAAGTGGCAGCAGTGAAATGGTGGTGAGCATAAAAACAGGATTTTATGCAGAAATGGAGACTGATATGAAAAAGTTGGAAAACAAATGTATGCTGATTACTTATTCGGATTCGATGGGACATAATCTGGCAGACTTAAACGAGATCTTAGATAAATATTTTAAAAATGCAGTGGGCGGGATCCATATCCTTCCGTTCTTCCCTTCTTCGGGAGACAGGGGATTTGCACCGATGGATTACCACAAAGTCGATCCGGCATTTGGAGACTGGAGCGACGTGGAACATCTGGCAGAAAAGTATTACCTGATGTTTGATTATATGATCAATCATATTTCGGCACAGAGTCCGTATTACAAAGACTTTCTGGAGAAAAAAGATGCATCTGAGTATCATGACCTGTTCATCCGCTACAAAGATTTCTGGGAAAACGGGGAGCCGACCGAGGAGCAGGTGGATGCAATCTACAAAAGAAAGCCGCGTGCACCGTATGTGGAGGCACATTTTGCAGACGGAACATCTGAAAAAGTATGGTGCACGTTTGATGAAGAGCAGATCGATATCAACTGTAAATCTGAGACAGCAAAACGTTTTATCCGCGACAACTTAACGACATTGTGTGAGCATGGCGCTGCAATGATCCGCCTCGACGCATTTGCCTATGCAACCAAAAAAGCCGGAACAAGCTGCTTTTTCATTGAGCCGGATGTATGGGAGTTCTTAAAAGAGTGTGAGGATATCGTAAAGCCTTACGGAGTCACACTTTTACCGGAAATTCATGAGCATTACACGATGCAGGAGAAGATCGCAAAAGAAGATTACTATGTATACGATTTTGCACTTCCAATGCTGCTCATCAATGCATTATACTATGGACAGACACAGTATTTAAAACACTGGTTTGAGATCTGCCCGCGCAAACAGTTCACAACACTTGATACGCATGACGGAATCGGTGTGGTAGATGTCAAAGATTTGCTGCCGGATGAGGAAATCGGGCGCACCAAGGAGGATATCTTTAAGTTTGGTGCAAATGTCAAGAAAATCTATAATACCGCAGCGTACAATAACCTTGACATTTATCAGGTCAACTGTTCTTATTATTCCGCACTTGGTGATGAGGATGATGCGTATCTGTTAGCGAGAGCGGTTCAGTTTTTTGCACCGGGTATTCCGCAGGTTTACTATGTCGGACTGCTGGCAGGAAAGAATGACTTAAAACTTTTGGAAGAGACGAAAGTGGGACGGAACATCAACCGTCATTATTATACAAAAGAAGAGATCGATGCGGAAGTAAAACGTCCGGTCGTGGCAGAACTTCTGCGCATGATGGAATTCCGTAATGCTCACCCGGCATTCGATGGAACGTTTGAACTCGAAAACAGTGACGATGATAAGCTTGTGATCGTGCGAAGAAACGGTGATGCGTGGGCAAAACTTTCCGCTGACTTTAAGGCGAAGAAGTTTGAGATCACTTATACAGAAGACGGAGAAGTTCGTGCGTTTTGAAGATAATTGCACAATAGGGGGTCAACGTTATCAGTAGTACGAATAAGAAAAATGCAAAATATGCTGACCAGTGAAAGATGTTATGTGCTTACAAGTGCTGGTTAAAAAGGAAAAATATAAGTAGGAGGTTGTAAGACATGGAAAAGGAAATATACATCAAAAAAGGGTGGCTGTTTATTCCGGTCTGTGCCACGTATGGCGAGCTGCCGTTTGGCGGCAAAAAAAACAACCGTATGCTTGAGATATTCTGCCGGGAGAATAACAGCGAAACAAAGCTGTTTGAGTTTCAGATCCCGGCGGGAGAGGCAGAGGATGAAACATACCCTGTCAGTTATTATGCCCGTTTTCCGGTAAAGCAATTTACCGATAAAACACTAATTCTAAGAGGGGATCTTGGGAAAGCTTTCTTTGACGGAATCAGAAACGAGGACGTACCTGAAACGGAAGAAAAATCTCTCCGTGCTACGCAGGGTGAGGCTTTCCGCCGCCCTTCGATTCATTTTACACCGCAGACCGGATGGATGAATGATCCGAATGGCCTTGTGTATGCAGAGGGCGTGTATCATTTGTATTTCCAGCATAACCCGTTTGATGTGCAGTGGGAAAATATGAGCTGGGGACACGCTGTGAGCAGGGATTTACTGCACTGGGAACAGAAGGATGATGTACTTTTCCCGGATGAGACCGGTACGATGTTTTCCGAAAGCGGTATTGTAAATGATCGTAAGATGCTCGGACTGCCGGAAGATGCGCTGGTATTTTTCTACACGGCAGCCGGAAATAATAATAAATGGAGCGCAGGGAAACAGTTTACCCAGCGCATTGCATACAGTACGGATGGAGGGGAGACACTCCATAAAATTGACAAAGGTGTGCTTCCGACGGTTTGTAAAGAAAACCGTGATCCGAAGGTGTTCTGGCATGAAAAAAGCGGTGCCTATATCATGACACTGTGGTTAGAGGAAAATGATTTTGGCATTTTTCGTTCCACCGATCTGCTAAACTGGGAACAGACCGACCGCCTGACATTCAAGGAGGCGTGGGAATGTCCGGATCTGGTATGCCTGAAAGATGAAAAAGGAAATGAGACCTGGATGTTCTGGAGCGCAGACGGTTTTTACTTCTGGGGAGAGTTTGATGGATATCAATTTCAGACCGACGGTGTGCGTCATGCGGCATACATCAACAAGATAGCTTATGCGGCGCAGACTTACAGCAATACAGGAAATCGTGTGATCTCAGTTCCGTGGCTCAGATTTCCAAACCGGGGAAGGAATTATACCGGGGCGATGGGACTGCCGAGGGAGTTTTCCGTTGCATATAAGAACGGTGAAAAAGTGCTCAGGCAGGAACCGGTCAGGGAGTATGAGGACAGCAGGAAACCTGTGTATGACAATACAATGAAAAATGTCCGGCAGCAGGATACTGAAAATGAGGCACCGATGGCAGACACCGCAGCAAAAGTTGCAGATGAACATGTGTCAGCAAAGGATTTATTTCAGTGGAAATTTGCACCGGACACAGCAACGGAAATTCAGATTACCCGCGCAGAGTCAGAGGACATTTTAAGTGCCTGCATCAACCAGAAGACTGACTTTGTATACAATGCAAAAACCGGAGAGTTAAAAATCGGTGAAGAAACATTTGCAACAGGTGTCGGAATCCGTGATTTTTCTCTGCTTTTTGATGATGTGATTCTTGAAGTGACTGCAGATTGTGGTACAATCACAGGTATATTTGAACTGCCTGAAATTGCAGAAAAATTTTGCATGGAAAAGGGCAGCATAGAGAAGATACAGGTTTTCGGGGAGGAAGTATGGCAACCTTAAAGGATGTGGCAAAGGAGACAGGGCTTACCGTAAGCACTGTTTCCCGTGTGCTGAATAACCGTGGATATATCAGCGAAGAAACGAGAAAAAAAGTATATGAGGCGATGAAGAAGCTCAATTACCGCCCGAACGAAGTAGCGCGTTCGCTTTCCAAACAGACGACGAACACGATCGGTGTGATCGTGCCGCACATCAGACATCCGTATTTTGCGGAGCTGATCAGTAATTTGGAGAGTCAGGCGTATCATTATGACCATAAGATTTTACTGTTTAACTCCCAGGAGAAAAATGAAAAAGAATGGGAGTACATGGAAATGTGCATGAGCAACCGCGTGGCAGGAGTCATTCTCTGCAGTGGAACGGTCGGCGTGGAAAAGTTTACCGGATTAAATGTGCCGCTGATCACGATTGAGCGTTATCTTGAAAATGGAACAGCGGAGGTGGAGTGTGACAATGAGCAGGGCGGACGTCTTGCAGCGCAGCATCTGATTGACTGCGGATGTAAACATCTGATCCACATCAGCGGTGTCCATGAAACTGCCATGCCTGCGGATGCGCGTGCAGTTGGTTTCCGTGCAGTCTGTGAAAAACAGAAGGTTTCTTACCAGATCGCAGATACCACGGCCTTTGAATATAATCATCTCGAATACCATCAGATTCTCGAAAAACTGCTAAAGGAAAACCCGGATACAGACGGAATTTTTGCCAGCAGTGATCTGATCGCAGCGCAGCTTCTTCAGGTGTGCCATAATTTGAACATTGATGTGCCGTCGCAGATGAAGATCGTGGGTTTCGATGATGTCAATATTGCATCATTAACAACGCCGCCGATCACGACGATCCATCAGCCAATCAAAGAGATGGCAAAAATGGCGGTGGAACTGCTCGTCCGCTCCGGTAACGGGGAACTTGTGCCGAACCGCACTACTCTGCCGGTATCACTTGTAGTAAGGGAGACGACTTGATTCAATATGTATATGAGCCAGATATATAGCAGGAAGGTAAATAGTGTATGCGCAAAACCGGCGCAGGAATGGAGGATTCCTATGGAAGAAAAAAAATGGTGGAAAGAAGCGGTAGTCTACCAGATCTATCCGCGCAGCTTTATGGACAGCAATGGTGATGGTGTCGGCGATCTTCGCGGCATTAAGAGCCGGCTGTCTTATTTAAAATTATTGGGAATTGACGTGATCTGGTTATCTCCGGTCTATCAGTCCCCGAACGATGACAACGGTTACGATATCAGTGATTACAGGGATATCATGACGGAGTTTGGTACACTCGAAGATTTCGATGAAATGCTTGCCGAGGCACACAAACTTGGCATTAAGATCGTCATGGATCTGGTCGTCAACCACAGTTCCGATGAGCATCAGTGGTTTGTGGAGAGCAGAAAAAGTAAAGATAACCCGTACCGTGATTATTATATCTGGCGCGAGGCAAAGGACGGAAAAGAACCGAATAACTGGGGTTCCTGTTTTGGTGGATCCGCATGGGAGTACGATCAGACAACAGATATGTATTATCTTCACATGTTTTCCAAAAAACAGCCGGATCTCAACTGGGAAAATCCAAAACTCAGACAGGAAGTCTATGACATGATGACCTGGTGGGGTGAGCGCGGCATTGACGGATTCCGTATGGATGTCATTACGATGATATCAAAAGACCAGCGTTTCCCGGACGGTGTAGTGCGTGGCAATGAAAAATTCGGTGATTCTTCTCCTTATGTCAACAATGGTCCGCGTGTGCATGAGTATTTAAAAGAGATGAATGAAAAGGTAATCTCCAGATTTGACTGGATGACAGTCGGCGAGGGTGCCGGAGCAGGCGTTGAAGATGCAAAACGCTATGCCGGAACAAACGAAAATGAGCTGGATATGATCTTTACATTTGAGCATGTCAATCTCGGACAGACACAGTATGGCAAATGGAGTGACGGCAGTTTTGATCTGGTGGAGCTCAAAAAGGTATTTCAGAAGTGGGAGGACGGACTTGAAGGTGTGGCATGGAACAGCCTTTACTGGGATAACCACGATCAGCCAAGAGCCGTGTCAAGATTTGGAAATGACAGTGAGGAGTACCGCGAGATCTCTGCAAAAATGCTTGCAACCTGTCTGCATTTTATGAAGGGAACACCTTATATTTACCAGGGCGAGGAACTTGGAATGACAAACCGGAAATGCAGGGATTTTTCGGAGTTCCGCGATATTGAGATCAAAAATGCATACCGTGATTTTGTCGGGAGCGGCATTTTAGACGAGGAGACCATGTTAAAATTTGTCAATGCCATCGGTCGTGACAATGCAAGATTCCCGATGCACTGGGATGACAGTGACAATGCGGGATTTACGACAGGAACACCGTGGATCTCTGTCAATGAGAATTATAAAAAGATCAATGCGGCAGCACAGGTAAACGATCCGGATTCTGTATTTTCCTATTATAAAAAGCTGATCGAGCTGCGCCATCAGATGGAGATTATTGTGTATGGTGTATACAAGAGTAAGGCGATCGAACACCCGGATGTGTTTGCGTACACCAGAACACTTGGAGATGAAACACTGTTTGTGGTCTGCAACTTCAGGGAGCAGGAACTGGATTTTACCCTGGAAGACGGTTTTACCGGGGACGAGAAAGTCCTGATCAGCAATTATGACGATGTGGTAAAAACAGAAAATGGCATCTATTTAAGACCTTACGAGGCAAAGGTATTTTACAGGAAATAAGTTTGGAGTGGAAGGGGAAAAACTATGGCAATCATCATAGATCAGGAGCAGAAACTGATCACACTGCATACAAAAAATACGACTTATCAGATGGGAGTCGGCAATTACGGGCAGTTGCTCCATCTTTATTATGGAAAACGTTTAACAGGCGATATGCGGTATCTTCTGATCTATTATGACAGGGGATTTTCCGGCAATCCGTATGAGGCGGAGTGCGACAAGACATATTCCATGGATGCACTGCCACAGGAGTATCCGGGTTTTGGAAACGGGGATTTCCGCAGTCCGGCGTTTGTGCAAAAAAATGCGGATGGGAGTTACTGTGCGGATCTGCGGTATGTTTCCTGTGAAGTATGTAAAGGAAAATATCAGATTCCGGGACTTCCGGCTGCTTATGACGAAACGGGCGCAGAGAGTGAGACGTTAAAAGTATATCTGGAGGATGCGCCGGGTGGTGTGCGTGTGACACTGCTCTACGGTGTATTTGCAGAGCTTGATATCATCACAAGGGCTGTACAGATTACAAACTGTGGCACAGAGGCGGTTCATGTAGAAAAGGCGGCAAGTGCTGCACTCGATTTTATGACCGGAGAGTTTGATGTGATCCATTTCCACGGCAGACATGGGATGGAGCGGATTTTTGAACGCACCCCGGTGGAGCATGGAAATCAGGTTTTTGGAAGCAGGCGGGGGGCATCCGGTCATCAGCAGAATCCGTTTGTGATGCTGTCAGGCAAGCAGACAGGGGAAGATGCCGGCGAATGTTATGGCTGTATGCTTTTGTACAGCGGCAATTTTAAGGCGGAGGCAGAAAAAGACCAGTATGAGCAGACAAGGCTTGTCATGGGCTTATCCGATGAAATGTTTTCGTGGAAGTTAGAGCCGGGAGAGACGTTTGACACACCGGAGGCAGTGCTGAGTTATTCGGCAAATGGTTTTTCGGCACTTTCGTGGAATCTGCACCGGCTGATCCGCAGCCATATCTGCCGCAGTGCATACCGCGATACCAAAAGACCGGTACTTATCAATAACTGGGAAGCAACTTATTTTGATTTTACCGGGGAAAAGATCATAGAGATCGCTAAACATGCGGCGGAGCTTGGCGTGGAGATGCTGGTGCTTGACGACGGGTGGTTCGGAAAGCGCGATGATGATCTGGCGGGACTGGGCGACTGGACGGTCAATGAGAAAAAACTCGGCATGCCGCTTTCACAAGTTGCAGAAAAAATTCGTGCACTTGGCATGAAGTTTGGAATCTGGATCGAACCGGAAATGGTCTGTGAGGACAGTGATCTTTACCGGGAGCATCCGGACTGGGCTTTTACAATTCCGGGTCGGAAACCGGTGCGTGCGCGCTATCAGCTGGTGCTTGATTATTCCAGAAAAGAAGTGGTGGACGGAATTTTTACGCAGATTGCAAAAGTGCTCGATGAAACCAAAGCAGATTATGTCAAGATGGACATGAACCGTCATCTTACCGATGTCTGGTCAAAAACAGAGGGAGAGCAGAATCAGGGCGCAATCCTGCACCGCTATATGCTCGGTGTATATGATTTTTTGGAGCGGCTGCATGAACGCTATCCGGCGCTTCTGATCGAGGGATGCAGCGGTGGCGGAGGGAGATTTGATGCGGGAATGTTGTATTATACACCGCAGATCTGGTGCAGTGACAATACGGATGCGATCGAGCGTGTCAAAATACAGTATGGAACATCATTTGCCTATCCGTCCTGTACGGTCGGTTCCCATGTGTCGGCGGTGCCGAACCACCAGACCGGAAGGACGACAGAGCTTGCGACGCGGGCAGCAGCTGCCATGGCGGGCAGTTTTGGTTATGAGCTGGATTTAAATCTGCTGACGGAAGAAGAAAAGGAGCAGGTCAGGGCACAGATCAAAAATTACCACCGTTTTGAGATGCTGATCCGGCAGGGCAGGTATTACAGGCTGACGGATGTCTGGCAGAAAAAAGAATATGCTGCGTGGGAGTATTGCAGGCCGGATGGAAGCGAGGCGCTGGTTACTGTGGTAACGCTGAATACGCAGTGTAATCCGGCGACGGAGTATGTGAAGCTGCGGGGACTTGGGGAAGATAAAAAGTACCGGGTGGAAGTTGTCGGAATGCAGACCGGTGGCGAAAATGGGCAGCGGATCAACGGGACACCGAATGCGGTGGAACCGGAGTACTATACAGGGGCACAGCTTGTATATGCTGGAGTGCCGGTTCCGCGGCTTGGGAACGAGTATAAGTCGTGGCAGGTGTACGTTAAGGAAGTGTAAGGAAAATATATGGAAAGGTGGATGCCGGAGGTGCTGTGAAGGCAAATTGAGCGAAGCCGGGGCTGCTTTTGTGACTTTGGTAGAAAATTAGAAAAACTTAGTATGCCTGTTAACACACAGTGTTGTGCTGCCACGGACGGCAGCACAAGTCCTAATGTGCCCGGATGGCACA
>OHEL01000555.1_pt1 | contig 21844 bp, 23 predicted proteins | sample 1567251 | NCBI WGS metagenome assembly OHEL01 (sample SAMEA3879601, study PRJEB24766) | human gut metagenome | biome: human-associated habitat; feature: feces | place: USA | collected 1985/1987
TCTGGAAAAGCAGTCCGCCCGTCTGGATCAGATTACAGAGGGCCTGGGCCAGACTTCCCGTTTTCTGGAAAATGCCCTGACAAGACATATACAGAAGCGACTGCAGAAATCATATCCTTCTATCAGCCTGGATGCTCTGGTAAAGGCCAGAGCCGAACATAAGAAATCCACCATTTTTGCTGAGGGCTGCTGCTTTTATAAATTGTTTTCCCTCTTTTTCATCGGTGCTTTTTTAGGCGACATTACAGAGACGATCTTCTGCCGTGTCACCGCCGGTGTATGGATGAGCCGCAGCAGTGTCATCTACGGGCCTTTCAGTATTGTCTGGGGTTTGGGCTGTGCCTTCCTTACCCTGCTGCTCTACCGTTACCGCAACAAGAGCGACAGTACTATTTTTCTGGCAGGTACCCTGCTGGGCGGTGCTTACGAATATATCTGCAGTGTCTTCACGGAAATGGTCTTCGGCACGATTTTCTGGGACTACAGCGGATTTGCCTTTAACTTAGGCGGCCGTATCAACCTCTTGTACTGCTTCTTTTGGGGAATTGCCGCTGTGGTATGGCTGAAACTGATCTATCCGAAGCTTTCCGGCTGTATTGAAAAGATTCCGAAAAGAACCGGCACAATTGTCTGCAATATTTTGATTGTATTTATGATTGTGAACATGTTGATCTCCGCACTGGCGCTGGCCAGATATACGGAGCGCAACGGTGCTTCCTATTCCGTGGAAACAACAGAGCTTAACGGACTGGAACAATTTTTAGATACGCATTATCCGGATGCACGGATGGAACGCATCTATCCCAATGCAAAAATGGTGAATTAAATGATTTTGTAAAGATAGGAGATCACCAGACTTATGCAGATCGATGACTTGACAGCAGGGTTATCCCTTAGCTTTTTGATCAATCTTAATACCGAGCAGCTTCAATTTGAATCCAAAATTCTGGAGGTATATCCTCGCAGGCACACTTTGCTGGCGCAGGGTGTGTTTACTGATGATAAAATTATCTCTTTCCGTGGAAAAGGACTCGTCGTAGATCTCATTGTCACACTTCCGGAGGATAAACCGCAGCTGTTCAAAAACGTTACTACCAATGTAGTAAAGCTTTCCGATGGAACACTGTGCTATACTGTCTCCTCCATCGCCGGAAGCAAAACCTATAACCGCCGGCAAAGCTACCGCTGCTATGTCGGCATCGAAACTGCTGTCCAATGCGGCCTAAACCGTGCCGCCCACGATGCCATCATCAAGGACATCAGCTACAACGGCTTTTCCGTGGTCAGCAAAGAAGATTTAAAACTGGAGGTCAATCAGACCGTCCATGCCGTCTTGAATGATCATATGGATGAAACCGCCGAAAACTTCAACTTCCATCTCTATGGACTGGTTGCACGGATACAGGAACTGGAAAACGGGCTGTTTCTCTACGGCTGCCGTCTCAGCAATCCGGTTCCGGGACTGGAACAATATATTATAAAAAAAGAACGAGCTGTCTTACGGAAAAGACAGTCATCCTGAGATTCTACGCAACTATTTCGTATAACGCAAAAACCGCTGCCCCTTACGGGGCAACGGTTTTTGTATTCAAAGGATTATCCCTCAATAGCGATGTATTTATTGGTCTCTACCGCAGGCTTTGCTTCCTTCTTAGGAACATTCAGAGTCAGGATACCATGTTTGAACTCGCCCTTGATATCCTCCTGAGTCAGGTTGTCACCAACATAGAAGCTACGCTGGCAAGCTCCGGCATAACGCTCCTTGCGGATGTATTTACCGGTCTTCTTCTCCTGCTCATCCTCATCCAGACCTTTGGCAGCCTCAATGGTCAGATAACCATCCTCCAGAGAAACCTTGATCTCATCTTTCTTGAAGCCGGGCAGATCAACGATCAACTCATAGTTGTCATCGGTCTCCTTGATATCGGTCTTCATTACATTATGTGCATGTCTGCCATACAGTTTCTTCTCTATCTGATTCTCTGCTCTGTTGTCAAAGAAAGGTACATCATCAAAAAAGTCATCAAATAAGTTCTCTCCAAAAATGCTAGGTAATAACATAAGTCATCTCTCCTTTTCTATTAAACATATGTCGGTGTCTTTCGATACCTCTTACCTTTTGTCCTCCGGCAACCGCCGGAGAATTTCGGAACCTGTCAGAGGATCTTCGATCAATCTCTTGATCTTTCTTCCTCTCCCTTGTTCTAGTTGTACTATAACACGCATATATAAGTATGTCAATTAAGGAAAAATTATATAATTATAAATTAAAAATAAACTGCAAAAAAGAACCAGAACACTGTGATCCACAGTACTCCGGTTCTTTTTTACAGGCAAAACCGCCAGTCTTACTTATTTGTTTTCTCTTACTTATCCTTTGCAGTAAAGAATACGAAGAATACATCTCCCTCAGTGTCATTGGAGAACTGCTCCAGATAAGAAATGGAATAATCCTTGGAATCTTCCGGTACTTCATATACCAGCAGACCGGTTTTCTCTTCGTTAACACCCAGATCATACTCTTCCGGCAGCTGTTCGTCACTTACAGTGTTACCATAGTAGGTGATAGGTGCAGCGTATGCGTCATCGTTATCATCATCGCCCCACTGGATCTGGAAATCGGTGTCATACATGGTAACGGTAGAACGATCGGTGTTCTTAACGGTTATTTCTGCTACTAACAGCTTATTTCCCTCGGAAGGGGTATATCCTTCATAGTCATTGCAGGTATATGCGCTGTTTACAGTGTAATCGAAGAAGTAAGTTCTCATTACATCTCCCATACGTCCTTCTGCATAGCCGTCATCATCTGCGGTTACCACACCACTCTTGCTGCTGGTATTGGATCCGGAACTTGCAATATTCTGAATTGCGCTGTCTACAGGACCACATCCTACCAGACTAAATGCCAGTACAGTTGCTACAATAATTCCAACAAATTTTTTCATTTTCTTTCTCCCTCTCATAACCCTTATTGTGCATGCAGTCATCTGCACGCGAACCCAGTATAGCACACAAAATGGCAGAATGCAACGCTTTATTGCGCTACTTTGCGAATGTAAGTGCTTACTCACGGGTCAGACGCAGGATCACATCGCTGTGTTCCGGATATTTTTCCAATAGTTTTTTCCGTTCAAACAGTTCAAATTCTTCATATTTAAAACAGGGTGAAACCATACAGCCCACCAGACTGAAACCCTCTTCCTCCATGGCAGACCCGAAGATCATTCCCTTCGGAACCAGTACCTGCGGGACTTCTCCCTTTTCCAGGTCCAGCCCAAGTTTCGCCGCTGTGAGTTTTCCGGCCTCATCGATCATATAAATCGTCAACGCATTGCCGTCATGATAATACCATACCTCATCCGACTTCAGGCGATGAAAATGGGACACTTCCCCCTTTGCCAGCATAAAATAAATGCTGCTCCACAGGTTCCTCTCTTCTTTTTCCAGCAGGCATTCTTTGAAATAACCGCCCTCCACATGGGGCTCCATTTCCAGATGCTCTATATAATATTCCGCTGAATGCTTCATACTCTTATCCCTCCGGCTATTTTCTTTTCTACTGAATTAGTGTATACTATGCAGAGAAAAAGCGCAATTATTAACCTGAAAGATTGTGCGGAATGGAGAATATCATGGAAAAAATAGCAAGCTTCACCATTGACCATATCAAGCTTCAGCCCGGTGTCTATGTATCCCGCAAGGATCACATCGGTGCAGAGGTCATCACCACCTTCGATCTGCGTATGACCAGTCCCAACGAAGAGCCTGTGATGAATACCGCAGAAGTACACACCATCGAGCATCTGGGTGCAACTTTCCTGCGCAATCATCCGGAATACAAGGACAAGACCGTCTACTTCGGCCCCATGGGATGCCGTACCGGCTTCTATCTGCTGCTGGCCGGAGATCTCTCTTCTAAGGATATTGTTCCTCTGATGGTGGAAATGTTTGAATTCATCCGCGATTACAAGGGTGAGGTACCCGGTGCTTCTCCCAAAGACTGCGGCAACTATCTGGATATGAATCTGGGTATGGCCAACTATCTGGCAAAACGCTATCTGGATAATGTGCTGTACGGCATTGACGACAGCCGTCTGGTATATCCGGAGTGATTACAATTATTTAAGAAAGAACAGGAAACACACATGAAAAAAATCGGAATCATCGGTGCCATGGAGCTGGAAGTGGAAACTCTCAAGGCTCACATGGCCACCACTAATATCACGACCAAAGCAAATATGGAATTTCACGAGGGTACCCTGAACGGTACTCCCGTAGTCATCGTCCGCAGCGGTGTCGGCAAAGTCAATGCCGCTCTCTGCGTACAGATTCTGGCAGACCTTTTTCAGGTCACTGCCATCATCAACACCGGTGTGGCAGGATCCTTGAATGCCGCTCTGGACATCGGAGATATTCTGATCTCCAAGGATGCCCTGCACCATGATGTAGATGCCACCATTTTCGGTTACAAGCCTGGGGAAGTTCCCCAGCTGGGATGCCGGGAATTCCTTGCAGATGAGCATCTTATCGAGGTTGCTGCCAGCACCTGTCAGAAGGTCAATCCGGACATTCACGTTCATACCGGGCGTGTAGTCAGCGGAGATCAGTTCATTTCCAGCAAAGAAGTCAAGGACCGCCTGATCAAAGAATTTCAGGGGGACTGTGCCGAGATGGAGGGTGCTTCCATTGCCCACGGTGCTTACCTGAACGGTATTCCCTTTGTCATCATCCGTGCCATTTCCGACAAGGCGGATGACAGTGCCGAGATGGATTATCCTACCTTTGAAAAGGCCGCAGCGCTCCACTCCGCCAAGCTGGTAGAGGCTATGATGCCCCGGATCTGATCCGGGCGGCTGTCCTGTGAATCGAAAACAATGCCTGCTGCACAGACTTTGCAGGCAATAGAAAGGCATGCATATTAACATGAAAAAAGAAAAGAAATACATTGAATATATCTTAAAACAGGCCGAAGCCCTGCTGGCTATCGACAGCCCTTCCGGCTTCACGGAAAAAGTAACGGATTACCTCTGTGAAGAGTACAAGCGCCTCGGCTACAAACCGGTCAAGACCAAAAAGGGCGGCGTTCTCGTAGAGATCGGCGGTAAAGGCAACGCGGTTCTGACCATGGCCCATGTAGACACGCTGGGCGGCATGGTGGCAGAGATCAAGATCAACGGCCGTCTCCGTCTGACTAAGGTCGGTGGCTTAAACGCCAACAATATCGAGACCGAGAACTGCCGTATCTACACGCTGGATGGCAAGGTATACGAAGGCACCGTACAGCTGACGGATGCTTCCATCCATGTCAACGGCGATTACCAGAAGTCCGAGCGTACCTTCGATTCCGTGGAAGTCCTGCTGGATGAAAAGGTATCTTCCAGGGAAGATGTCAAGGCACTGGGTATTGAGAACGGTTCCTTCGTCTGCATGGATCCCCGGACCCGCATCACGGAGTCCGGTTACATCAAGAGCCGTTTTCTGGATGACAAGCTCAGCACCGCTATTCTGCTTGGCTTCGCAAAATATGTAAAAGACGAGGATCTGAAGCTGTCCCGTAAGGTCTACCAGCATATCACGGTCTTCGAGGAAGTGGGTCACGGTGCCTGCGCTTCCGCTCCGGAAGATGTGGAGGAACTGCTGTCCGTAGATATGGGTTGCGTCGGAGAGGGTCTGGAATGCACGGATCGTCAGGTATCCATCTGCGTCAAGGACGGCCACGGACCTTATCATTATGATGTGGTCAAAGGGCTGATCCAGGCTGCAAAAGACAATCATATCGACTACGCCGCAGATGTTTACCCCTACTACGGCTCTGATGCTGATGCCGCATTAAGCGCCGGTATTGATGCCCGACACGGACTCATCGGCCCCGGTGTCTACGCTTCCCACGGCTACGAGCGTTCCCACAAGGATGCAGTTGCCGCAACGCTGGAATTGTTGAAGGCTTATCTGGCATAATAATACTTACAAAAAGGAGTCGGTACAAAAATCCGACTCCTTTTTGATTATATACTTTTCCATGTTAAAATAATTTTCTATTCGCCATATATTGATAATGACTCTTTTTCCAGCTCCATATAATCAATCTTATCAGCCTTTGTCCTTGGAAACTTCTCAACTACCGTAAAATATTTAGGGATTTCATACTCCTTCAGTTGAATAAGCTCGCCATTGAATGTTTTTCTCTCTTTTTGTAATTCCTTTATTATGCGCTCACTTGTCATTGTTTTATCATTCAAAATAATAAATGCGTGTCCCACATAAAGCCATTTCGAATCCGGATGTTTTACTACTGCAGCAGATTCTATTCCTTCGATTGTATTTAATGCCATTTGCACATGATCACAATATACCTTGTTAAGTGTAGAAATAATATAAAATCTCGATGATCTTCCAGTTAATTCAAAGCTGCCATCTAAAAGAAGTCTTCCGTTCGTTCCCGTCTTGAAATATTCTTTACCTTGATATCTAAACTTTGACTGTCTGGTGAGCTCGGGATTTCCATAGTACTCCTTAAATACATTCTTTCCGGAGATACAGAGCATCCCTTCCTGTTCATAAGGTAACTCTTCCATATTTTCATTGACTACAATAGCACTCACACCATAAAAAGGCTTTCCTACGCTTAAAAAAGGAACATTACAGCCATATGAGTTTGTATTTCCACCACATGTCTCTGCATTTCCTGAGCCATTTATAATCTCTACTTCTTTGCAGTTGTGCTCCCTAAAAAAGCAGATTGCTCGCTTTGCCATTTGTTCATTCAAAAAATCTCCACCGGAAATAAATGTCTCTACACTTGATAAATCCATGTTGTCCGGAATATTTCGCATAGTCAATTCCAGGAGCGCCGGGCTTCCGAATATGATATTAGGTGATTGCATATAAAAGTCTGCAATTGTATCTTTGGAAATATCCGGGCCAATTATAACCGTTCTCCCACATAATAAAGACATTAATACACTGGTCACAAATCCATAAGGATAACAAAAAGGGACACATACCATACTTTTTTCTCCGGATTGTTGGGTTACATGGGAAGAATTTTTTAAATAGATAGCGGTTGCTATAATATTCTTATTTGTTAATACCACTGACTTAGGATTTCCTGTTGTTCCACTTGTATATAAAATCATTGCATCGCATTTTTTCCCAAAAATATTTCTTTTTCTACTCTTGGTATTTATATGAAACAATGATTCATATGAAATTACGAAAGATTCGTCATTCTGGGATCTTATATCTTCTAATGTTACTATATATTGAATATTCCCCTCTTTACGCAAAAACTCTTTTTCATCTTCTGTACATTTCTCTATAACAAGAACAGAACTTCCATACATTTTCAAATATTTTTCTACTTCTTGTATGGGTGAATGTGAATTCAAAAAAGTAACTACAATTCCTATACTGTTTGCTGCAAAAAAAATTTCTATTCCCTGATAGCAATTTGGTACAGCCATCGTAAGAATATCACCTTTTTTTAATCCTAGATTTTGCAATGACTTTGCTAAAATTTTTGCATTTTCAATAAGTCTTTCAAAAGTTATAGTTTCACTTATGTCTTCGACTGCAATCTCTTTTCTGTATTTTCTGCTTGTGTAACTTATTAAAGAAAAAATACTGCATTCCGGAATTATGGGATGTTTTTGTAAAAAAGTGGCATCTTTCTCATGCAATCTTAATTTTGACGGATACTTTTTATATTTATTCGTTCTATAAAAACTCATAACTGTGTTTTCTCCTTCGTTCGTCTATCTTTTCAGGTAATATTTTCTTATATTCCCCAGCACATCTTTTCTTTCCAGATCTCCATAATCACTTCTTCGGATCGGTGGATTTTCATAGATTACTTAAATCTTTCTTTAATTGTTCGATTTCTCGATCTTTCCTATCTTTATACATTCTACCTTGAACTAACTCCATCGTAAAACCAGCACATTCTGAAATTCTTTTATTCAAAAAATCTCATAATAGTTTTTCGGTATATTTTCTCTTGGGAAAGTTTCCCATATTTCCCATTTTAAAGTTGCAAGTGTATCTCTAACTAATTGGACAGCAGCAGTTTCTTCCATGTCCACCACAGAAAACTCCTTACCAACATTTAATATAAAATGTTTTTCACGTTGCTCAATTGCTATAGGCACAATTGGAACATTACATTCCTTCGATGCTTGTACTACACCCGGATATATCTTCATCATTGGTAGATTTTCAGTAAGATTCCATATTCCTTCAGGAAATATGATGAATGAAACACCTTGTTTTAAATATTTGCACATCATTCGATAGCTATTTTTTCTGTCTTTCTTGTCCGATGTATCCACCCATAAAACACCTATAGTACGAAAAAAATAATCTTCTATCGTTGCATACATTAATTCCCAATCACCTGCAAATGCATATCCAAACAAGGCAGAGCAGGCTTCCATAACCATTTCGTAATCATATTTTCCAATATGTGTTGTGGCATAAATGACAGGTTTTTCGGCTTGTATAACTCTATCATCATTAATAAACTCATAGGTCAATCCTAATAACTTACTCTTCATTTGCAAAAGTTTTACTAGAAAAGGATGTATCCAGCGCCTAAATTTAACGCCTTTTAGCTTTTCATTTAAATTTATTAGCACTGTCTTTTTTTGTTTATATTTATTAATCCGACCGCGAATGTAACGATTACATATTGTATTTTTGTCTGTTAAAATCATACGTTTCCAGTATCCCTATTCCAATTCAAATTCCCTCTCATTAGCATTCCCGTCTAAGTGTAGACATCATATCCCGAGTTTCTGAATTCCATCTTTTCTTTTTCATAAAAATATCGTCTCAAATTCTCTACTACATTTTTCCTGTCCAGATTAATTTCCTTCTGAATGTATTCCCTGCTGTTCAATCCTGTTTCCAGCAGTGCATTTTTCTTTAAATACAAACCACTCAATGTTCTGACTACCGCCTCGTATTCCTGCTCTTCTTCCGTCTTCTTTGTCAGATACTCTGCATCAAAAACATCATGCTTCCAGTTAATCTTCTGAAACGTATCTGCCACATAAAAGTCAATAAAATGCTTTTCCAGATCTCCATAATCACTTCTTCGGATCGATGGAATATGCCTTTCCATCATATGCCAGACTGCGGTTGCCATCTGATCACGTACATAACTGCTCATGGATTTTATGCGGTATTTTTCATTTTCCTCTTTTCCCGGATAATAATCCTGAATGTTCAGATTCAAATTTTTCACATCAATGGGATTTCCCACATCCAGATATGCCACCTTATTTTCATAATCCTTTACCAGCACAATGGGAACAATCTTTTTCCCTGTCTTTAGTGCCAGATTCACAGGACCGTCATATAAGGGTTTAATCAACTTATTCAAATCATAATTATGTGAACCTTCCGGGAAAATCAGAATACTCTGAGTCTGTAAAACCCTCTCCATTTTTGCAGGAAGTGCACTTCTCTCATTCTGATCAAGAACATTAAAGACAATCATTCCATTTAACCACGACAGATAGACTTCCGGATTGTAGTTCAAATTTTCTACGGAACCCAGTATAAGATATGCATTACGGTCGATGATATTTAGCATAGTTTCAATATCTTCCGGGTAGACATGGCTCCCCACAAAAATATAGCTCTCACCGTCTTCCAACTTCGGATAACGTTCCACCACAATATTGTTGGCATTTTTCTTTGTTGATAGTGGGTAATGAGACAACGGAATTCTGTCGGGTTTCAGATTCCTGTAATAGTCTTCATCCCCGGCATAATCCGATACATCTTCCCTTATAATCGTTGCATTTGTAAAAATATTGCATAGTTTGCGAAAAGCACCATTTGTTTTTCTCCGCAGGAAAAGACCGGTATCAGTGCTGAAATGATCTACGTCTTTTGTATTTAGTTTATTGATAAATAAATTTCTATAATGTTTCATTTGCCTTTCCCAGCATATTCTAAAATTCTTCCCGATATTTTTCTTCAAGTTTTTTATAATCAATCTTATTACTTTGTGTATATGGCATTTTTTCAATCAACACAATTTTTTGAGGAACAGCATGCCCCGGCAAATGTGTCCTTGAAAATTTCATAATTTTTTCTCTTACTATATCTTCATCCAAGCCGACTTTCGCCCGAACAAATGCAATTGCAACATGGATTTTTTCCTGATCCGGTACAACTATCACTCCACATTCAAGTACATCTTCATTTTTTATCAATTCATTTTCGATTTGCATCGGAAAAAGTTTATACACACTGTTATCATTTCCCTTGGTCAGGTAAATTTTCTTGATTCTTCCATGAAAGGTCAAAAAACCTTCTTGATCTACACTGCCCAGATCACCTGTATGTATCCATTTCTTGCCATCTGTATGTGTTTTTATAATATTGTCTGTTTCTTGCGGATTCTTAAAATAGCCGGTCATTACATTAGGTGCATGAAAACAAATTTCCCCTTCTTCACCGTATCTCTGCTCTTGTCCATCTTTAGGGTTTACAATTTTCACATTTACTTTTGGTAATGGAATACCTAAAGTTCCTTCTTTATAAATTTCCGGCATTCCTGTACAGACCGTAGCACAGCACTCTGTCATTCCGTATCCAGTCAAATAATTCCCACTGTATCCTTTATCATGTAAAAGTGAATTGACTTTCTTTTCCTGCTCTATAGAGAACGATTCACCACCACCCGCAAATGTTGAAAGAAATTTCATATCCTTGATATTGTTCTCCAACATCTGGTTTACAATTACGGGACCTGATACGAAATGTCGAGGCTTTATTCTTTTAAATGCCTGAACTACTTTTTTGGGTTCAATATCAAGCCAAAGAGCTGATTCCATTCCCAGAGCTAATGGCAAATGAATTCCAATACTAATTCCATATCCCAAAAATGGTGGTATTATATCCATGAATACATCACCCATTCTGAAATCGAACATGGCATACGAATACTGCTCTGCAACTGCATTTAAATTGTCGTTACTCAAAACTACACCTTTGGGAACGCCCGTTGTTCCACTTGTATATACAATAACAGCCGGAGCATTTTTAGTGTATGGTATATCTTTTACAACGACATCTTCTCCCAGAGACAAAAAGTTCTTAAAACTGTATGCTTTCCCTGAAATATCCTTTTTATTTTTTAATTTGTATGCACATTTCAAATACCATGGCATGCTGTTCGACACATCCAATAAAATAGTTTTAATATTAGGGAGTTCTTTTTCAATTGCTTTTCCCTTTTCCTGAATCATTGCAAGATAAATAAATATCTTAGAATCTGTGCTTTTTATATTCTCAATGATTTCACTTGCCGATAACGTAAGATATACCATATTAGCAACTGCGCCAATCTTATTTAAACCATAAATTATATAAATCGTTTCCGGAGTATGCATGGAAGCAATTGTAACAATATCCCCTTCTCTTATTCCTATTGCATAAAAAGCTTTCGCCACTTTATCAATATTTTTAAAGAACTCTCGATATGTTATTCTGTTTCCAAAGTAATTCAATGCGATGCCACTCAGATTATTCGTATTCTTATTTTTTATATATTGTAAAATTGTACATTCCGGTAACTCTGCCTGAATCGCTTCCTCACTGTAATACTTTAACCACGGTCTATCTATAGAAGGGTAGCCTGTTATTTCTTTTTTCATTTGAATCGTCTCCTATTGTTATACTGTTACCATCTCTGTCTTTAATCCTCTTGTAAATACCATTTCAATCAAGAACTATCAATAAATTGCTAAACGTATATTTTTTCTGATTTTTCTCTAAATTTTGTATTTATTACTATTTACATAGTAACTATGTAAATGTAATTCGTCAAGTGGTTACTTTTTTCATAGTATTGTTATATAGCGTAATTTTTTATTATCTTAATCAATTCAGGAGTCGTCATGCAGAATGTAGTTTTTTCTATGAAAGAATATGGACATATAGAAATTCATCTTAAGGAGTTAATGGAAGAACGTGGTGTTACGAGAAATGCTCTTGCAAGAGCTACAAATACACGTTTTGAAGTAATAAATAAATGGTATCATGGACATGTTGAAAAAATAGATGCTGATGTGCTTGCACGAATTTGTTATATTTTAGATTGCAATCCCGGTGATATTATTTTATATACAGTGTCAGATGAAAACTATTAAAAACATTTTATAAAAAAAGCCAGAACCGACATTTGCCGGAACTGGCTTTTCTTTTCATAATTATTATTTTTCTTCCGCTTCGCCGTCTTTTTTCTTGTTGAATACAAACAGCTTACTGAATACATAGTTGCCGATGATGACCAGAACTGCGGAGATCAGGGTTGCCACCAGCAGATTTACACCGATTGCGGTCAGTACCTGCATCACTACCATATCCAGAATCAGCGTGGATACTCTGGAAAGTACAAATTTCGGTGCTTCGGACAGCATCGGAGCATTGCTCTTGAATACAAACTTACGGTTGGTAAAATATGCGAAAATGACACCCGCCGTCCAGTTGATAACACTTAATACAACATTCTGAAATGGTGTGGGATACATTGTGTTGTCAAATAACAGGAAGTTTGCCAGGAATTTTGCTGCCCAGGATACGACCGTGGTCAGTCCGCCTACGATCAGGTATGCAATGATCTCTTCATACTTGATCCAAAGTGCCTTTATTTTTTCTACCATATTGTTCCTCATTTCTCTGTGTTAAGGTTAACAAAACTATTCAGAACCCACATTCGCAAAATCGCTCTTCCGGAATTTTTCCGAATAGTTAAACTACAAATAACAAATATACACAAATATCCTCTGAAATGCAAGCATTCCGAAGACATTTGTGTATATGTTATGTATTATTTATGAAATTCTACATCTCATCTGATACACGATTGTTTCGTTGACGCAAAGCTTTTGTAATTCTTACAAATTCACTACATTCCGGTTCTCACCACGCATAAATGCCTTGATGTTCTCATAGACACCCTGTACGCAGCGGGTTCTGGCTTCCACGCTGGCCCATGCCAGATGCGGTGTGATAATCAGCTTATTGCTGTCCTTCAATTCACTCAGAGGATTGGACAGTTCCAACGGCTCCTTCTCCAGGACATCCAGGCCTGCTGCCTGAATCTCACCGGCTACCAGTGCTTCATACAGATCTGCATTATTTACCACAGGACCACGCGCCACATTGATAAGAATTGCTGTCTTCTTCATCTTACGAAGTGCTTCTTTATCAATGAAGTTGCGGGACAGATCACTCAGAGGACAATGCAGGGACAGAAAATCACTTTCTTTTAACAGAGTTTCCTTATCTACCTGCTGATATTCTGTACAGTTGCTCTTACCGGTAATGGAATAGAAGATTACTTTACAACCAAAAGCTGTTGCGATTGCTGCGGCTCTCTTACCGATATTTCCCATTCCTACGATGCCCCAGGTCTTGCCTTCCAATTCATAAAAAGGAAGATCAAAATTAGAAAAACGATCCTGCGCACTGTAAGCACCGGATTTTACATAATTATCATAATAGGAGAGCTTCTGGCCGAGAGCCAGTGCCAGAGTAAAGGTGTGCTGTGCTACCATAGCCGTGGAATAATCCACTACGTTTGCGACCTTAATGCCTCTGGATTTGCAATATTCCAGGTCGCAGTTGTCATATCCGGTAGCGAGTTCACAGATCAACTTCACGTTCGGACAATTTTTCAGGGATTCTTCTCTCATCGGAGCCTTGTTGCAGACGATAACATCCGCATCTCCCACACGCTCTGCCACTTCTTCTACCGTAACCGTATTGGGATAGGATGTTACTTCTCCCAGTTCATTAAAACATTCCACCGGTACATCCGTACCCGCACTGTTTCTCTCCAGCAATACAATCTTCATTTTAACCGTTCTCTCCTATTCTTTTGTAGTATTTGAATCATCATTCTAAGTCACATAAACATCTTCGTATCATGTTCATCAATGATACAAGCATCTTAACTCTCTTACACTCATTATCCATAAAATATAAGCTTATAATACAACAACAGCGTAATGAAATCAATTCATTACGCTGTCTTTTATGCTTTGCAGATATATGATTGCTTGTACAATTACAATCTCTTCAGCAGTTCTTCTCTCTGTGCCTCGTAACCGGGCTTGCCAAGCAGAGCGAACATGTTCTTCTTGTAGCTCTCTACACCGGGCTGGTTGAAAGGATTTACACCCAGCAGGTATCCGCTGACACCACATGCGAACTCGAAGAAGTAGAACAGCTCGCCAAGATAGAACTCATTTACCTCGGGAACGGTTACCATGAAGTTGGGAACCTGACCGTCGGTATGTGCCAGAATGGTTCCGTTCATAGCGCTCTTATTGACGAAATCAACGGTCTTGCCTGCCAGATAATTCAGACCATCCAGATCTACAGGCTCCTCGCCGATCGTAAGCTCCTCTCTCGGAGTGTCGATATTGATAACGGTCTCAAACATTACACGGGAACCGTCCTGAATGAACTGACCCATGGAATGCAGATCGGTGGTCAGGTCCACGCTTGCGGGGAACAGACCCTTGTTGTCCTTACCTTCGCTCTCACCGAACAGCTGCTTCCACCACTCACTTACATAGTGAACAGCGGGCTCATAGTTCGCCAGGATCTCGACACTCTTGCCCTTGCGCAGTAAGATGTTACGCAGAGCCGCATACTGTAAAGCATCGTTCTCTTCGAAATCATTCTCCAGGGCACGCTTTCTTCCGCTGGCTGCACCTTCCATCAGCTTGTCAATATCAGCACCGCTGACAGCTATCGGTAACAGACCTACAGCGGTCAGTACGGAGAAACGTCCTCCTACATCATCGGGTACTACGAAGGTCTCGTAACCTTCCTCATCGGACAGATGCTTTAAGCTTCCCTTCGCCTTATCGGTGGTAGCATAAATTCTCTCTGCCGCGCCCTTCTTGCCGTATTTAGCTTCCAGCTTCTCCTTGAATACACGGAAAGCAATAGCGGGCTCTGTGGTGGTACCGGACTTGGAGATCATGTTGATGGAGAAATCTCTGTCGCCTACTACATCCATCAGGTGCTTCAGATAGGTGGAGCTGATGGAGTTACCGCAGAAGTAGATCTCCGGAGTCTTACGTACACTCTTATCCAGTACATTGTAGAAGCTGTGGCTTAAGAACTCGATAGCCGCTCTGGCTCCCAGATAAGAACCACCGATACCGATAACCAGCAGAACGTCGGAATCACTCTGGATCTTCTTCGCTGCTGCCTTGATGCGGGCGAACTCTTCCTTATCGTAATCTACGGGAAGATCGATCCATCCCAGGAAATCATTGCCTGCGCCGGTCTTGGATACCAGGGTCTCCTTCGCATCCAGGGTAAGCTTCTTCATGTAACCGATCTCTTCTTCAGAAATAAAAGAGCCGGCCTTGGAATAATCAAATGTAACTTGTCTGCTCATAATGCTCCTCCTTATATCTTGCAGATATATCACGCATTCTTGCGTTACTTACTTAAAAAATCCGTTTTTATTTTAACAAAGTTACATCTCATTTTCAAGACATATCTATAGATCCGGGGAATGTTTTCTGAATTCTTTCGGACGTCTGACATTTTCCGCTATACTGTAAGTAATTCCTGAAGCAATGCCTGTAATTCTTCCTCCGTGACTCTGGCGGGATCCTCCGGCCGTTCTGTTATCGCCTTGCCTTCCGCCTTTTCGGGCGTTGCATTTTCCGTGGAAAATACTTCTCTGTCCAGACGATCTGCCGTCTCCTCCGGCTGCACCGCTCTGCTGCGGATCGGCATCAGTTCCACCGTCCGTCTGCCGGAAGTCCGCTGCCTTCTTCCCGCCTTTCCGCCGGTTGCGATCTCCTCCACCAGACTTCCCGGGCCGTAGAGTCTCTCATAATCCTGCTCCGTAACGGGGATCCGGCCCGACAGATGATTTTCCAGATAATCAATGAGGTTCGTCTTTAATATTCTGCGTTTTCCCTTGATATCCACCATGGCTGACAAGGAAAAATAAAGATACATTCCTAAGAAGCTTACTATATAAAAAGGCAGGATTTCCCCCAGCATCCTTCCGCCCATGATCCCCTTGCAGATCCCGACACCGGCAAAAACAATGGAAAACAGCATGCACTGGCCGGACAAATGATACCAGGCATCAAAGGATAGGTGTCCAAACGCCAGCCGGTTGAGGAACTTGTCCACAAACACCGGAATGTTTGATACTCCACCATTTAACTGGTAACAATTTGCAAATTTTACTTTACACTGTTTCAACAGGCGGTTATTCGTCGTTGCCATATTATCTGTCTCTTTTATCATCGTATGGTAAAATCCTGCCAGAAGCAGACGCACCAGAATACTAAGTCCCAGAAATACCAGAATTCCGGTTGTGATCACTTTTTCTTCTTTGAAAATCGTAAACATAACCTGCGCTCCTTTCTATCGCTTCCTTAGAGTATAACGTATTAGAGGCTTGTTTTGTACGTTTTTTCATCGTCATTCTTCTACGTTGCCGAACAGAAAAAGTATTTCTTTTACATTTTTCGTGAAAAGAAAACCTTGTACATATTGTTGTATAAATGCCGAAAATCTGCTATAATCACTCCTTAGAAATTCAGTTTGAAAAGGATGGTTTTACATATGATATACAAGACAAAAGGTACCTGTTCCACTTCGATCGATGTAGAATTAAAGGATGGTGTTATTGATTCCGTAAAATTCACCGGTGGATGCAACGGTAATCTGCAGGGAATCAGTGCTCTGGTAAAAGGAATGAAGCCGGAAGAAGCAATCAGCCGTCTCAAGGGGATCCGCTGCGGTTTCAAGCCTACCTCCTGTCCTGACCAGCTGGCTCATGCCCTGGAAGAAATGATCGCACAGTAATCTCACCGACAAGAAGGATTTTATTATGAAAAAAATCGTATTGACCGGCGGCGGAACTGCCGGACATGTAACCCCCAATATTGCTTTATTACCGGCGCTGCAGGCGGCCGGCTATGAAATTGCCTATGTGGGATCTTATGAAGGCATTGAGAAAAAGCTGATTGCGGATTTCAACATTCCCTACACAGGCATTTCTACGGGTAAATTCCGCAGATACCTGGACCCGAAGAACTTCTCCGATCCGTTCCGTGTCATGAAGGGATTTGTGGAAGCGAGAAATTACCTGAAAAATTACCAGCCGGATGTAGTCTTCTCCAAGGGGGGCTTCGTAAGCGTCCCGGTCGTCCGCGCTGCAGCTTCCTTACATATTCCCTGTATCATCCACGAATCGGATATGACACCGGGACTGGCCAATAAGCTGTGCATTCCCGTGGCAGAAAAGGTATGCTGCAATTTCCCGGAGACTATGAAAAATATCCCTGCCGACAAGGCTGTCCTGACCGGTTCTCCCATTCGTGCGGAGCTGGCACAGGGCAGCCGGCTGGCCGGACTGAACATGTGCGGCTTTACTGCCAATAAACCTGTCATCATGGTCATTGGCGGAAGTCTGGGCGCAGCCAATGTGAACAAGGCTGTCCGGGATGCTCTGCCGAAGCTGTTGGAGGATTTTCAGGTAGTCCATCTCTGCGGCAAGGACAAGATCGACAACCTGCTGTTAAATACTCCCGGATATAAACAGTTCGAATATATCAAATCGGAATTAAAGGATATTTTCGCCATGGCAGACGTGGTGATCTCCCGTGCCGGAGCCAATGCCATCTGTGAACTTCTGGCGCTGAAAAAGCCCAACATTCTGATCCCCCTGCCTGCCGCCAGCAGCCGCGGAGACCAGCTGTTGAATGCCGCTTCCTTCGAAGCGCAGGGTTATTCCATTGTGCTGAATGAGGATGATATTACGACGAATCTGCTGGTGGATAAGGTGCATGAGCTGTACTTCAACCGCCAGAATTATGTAGAAGCCATGAGCCGCAGCCACCAGATGGATGCGGTCAACACGATCATGTCGCTGATCAATGAAGCAGCAAACAAGAGTCATACGCAATAATATCATGTATTACCATGTATGGATTGAGGGGGACTATTTTGAAAGGATTATTGGAAATCTGCTGCGGCAGCTTCGAAGATGTGAAAACCGCCTGGCAAAATGGTGCAGACCGGGTAGAGCTTAACAGCGCACTGTATCTGGGTGGTCTCACACCTTCTACGGCCAATCTGATCTGCGCAAAAGAGCAGTGCAGCATCCCTATTGTAACAATGGTCCGCCCAAGAGGAGGCGGCTTCTGCTATTCACAGGATGAATATGAGACCATGCTCTTAGATGCCCGCATCCTTTTAGAGCACGGAGCTGACGGTATTGCTTTCGGCTTCCTGACAGCGGATCATGCCATCCATAGGAACCGGACACAGGAAATGATCGACCTCATCCATAGCGCCGGAAAAGAAGCAGTATTTCACCGGGCGTTTGATTGTGTTGCACAACAGGAACGTGCGGTGGAAGCATTGATCTTACTTGGTGCGGACCGGATCCTCACCAGTGGTGGTGCACCCGATGTATGGTCGGGCAGAACGCAATTGCAAAAGCTACAAAGCCAGTATGGTAAGGATATCACATTTTTAGCCGGAAGCGGCGTGAATGCACAAAACGTAAAAGCTCTGATGGAATATACGAGCATAGAGCAGGTTCATACATCCTGCAGAAGCTGGCAGCCGGATGTGACTGCCTCCCTGCAAGACGTGGACTTCTCTTATGATAGAAACCGAAAGAATGCATATGAAGCAGTGGATGCCGGAAAAGTGAAGGAAATGCGGGCAGCAATGCCTATATTGTAATCAGCCCATGTTCTAAGCAAAAATCGTAGACTCCGTCTTCTTCCACCGATCTGCATGTGCAGGTGGCGTGGGCTTTGATCTCATCCTTCGCATTCCCCATGGCCACACCGGTGCCGACTGCTTCCAGCATCTCGATATCATTGAAGCCATCTCCAAAAGCGATGGCTTCTTCCTTCGTAAAGCCAAAATGCTGAAGTACCGCGCGCACAGCGTTTCCCTTCCCACATTCCAGGGGAATGATATCAGCCGCTCTATCCCACCATGCTGTGATCTGTGTATGGTGCGTACCAGCCAGAATCCGCTCATACTCTTCTTCCCTGCAGGAACACATCATCTGATAGATGTCCTCATGAACCCGTTCATCGAATCGTTTATCGATTTTCAGCATCTCATTACCGAATCTGAAATACTGCTCCAGATCCGGATCTGTACCGTTGGTGATGATAAAATGTTCGTTACTGATTGCTAACGCCCTATGCATATCTTTCAGATTCTGAAGGATCTGAAGCTTGTCCATCCGATCAAGCGGGCACTTAAAAATAATCTCGTCTCCGACTGTTACATAAGAACCGTTAAAGGTCAGAAGCGCATCGAAATCAATCCCCGGAAAACGCGGCGCCGACAGATATCCTCTTCCGGTCGCCATACACAGCTTCACCCCATTCCGACGAAGAGAAATTAATGCATGCAGCGTCCGCTCACTTAATTCTTTATGACCCATCTTCAGAAGTGTCCCATCGACATCAAAAAATGCAATTTTAATCATGCTTGCCACCTCCGTCCGGCTCACAGGATATATTCCATCTGCCGTTCTTTTGTCTTCATTCCCATCTTTTCATAAAAGTGCTCTGCCGAAGTGTTGCCTGCCCAGACGTTCAGGGTTACTTCATAGCAGCCCAGTTCTTTTGCCTGCTGTTTCACATATTCAAACAGGCTTTCCCCGATATGCTGCCCCCGTGTCTGCTTGTCAACGCAAAGGTCATCGATAAACAATGATTTGAAGGGGACCATATTAGTGGAAAAGGGTTGCTCCCTGAGTTGGCAGAATGCATAGCCCATGCACAGATCGTCCTCGTCTACGGCAACATAGATAGGGTGATCCTCCTGTTCCAATAGCTCTGCCAGCTCGTAGGGGGTGTATTTCGTAGTACCCGGTATAAAAATATCCGGACGGATCTCTGCATGTATCTGTAATACCTGCCCCAACAGTGCAAGAATTCTTGGAATGTCCTTTTTTTCTGCCTTGCGAATCTTCATTTCTATTTCGCTCCTTTATTTGACAAATCCCGTTTTATTACTTCTCCCGGTGTTATAACCCTTCCATGTCTAGATCCACGATTAACTTTCCAATTTTCCGTTCTTTTAAAAGATAGCACATATAGATAGGAAGATATACCACGGATCCCTCCTGTTCCATATTTGCTACCGATAAAACATATGCTTTCTCAATATGATAATCAGAAATTTTCATAAAGTTATCCAAGGATTTGTGTGCCTTGTAAGCTTTCCCGGATTTCACCTCAATGGGAACCACTTTCCCATCCATTTCGACCAAAACATCCAGTTCCCCTATATTTTTCTTTTTACAGAAATAAGGTTCCAAACCATTGGCTGTTAATTGCTGTGCCACAGCATTTTCAAAGTGAGCACCGTTATTTACTTCGCTGTTTTTATTGATCAGTTCCAGTTTGGTTTCCGCCGGATATGCACTGGTAAGCAAACCGGTGTCATTGGAAAAAAGTCGGAACACATTACTGCTCTTGCTCGCTTTGAGAGGAATAACAGGAGCTTCCACGTTATACACCGGTAACGCAACTCCGGCATCTTTCAGCCATAAAAAGCTGTTTTCATATCTGTCAAACTTTAACTCTTTATTCAGCATTGTAAATACAAATTTTTTATTCTGTTTGTTCAATTCTGCCGGAATGATATCATAAATAGATATCAATTTCAGTTTTTTATCTTCACTCTCATGTTGAGAGAAATCCTCTTTATATAGCGCAACGATATCCCGTTGTACCTTATCCACTTCCCGGATATCTTTTGTAGCAATATAGATTTTTACCGCATCCGGCATGCCTCCGACAATTAGATAGATAAAAAACAGCGACAATAGCTTCTGATGTATGAATTCATCCACGGGCTGACATGTTTCAAATTTCGCTTTCAACATTTCCAAAGTTGTTTTTGACACACTATTCGCTATCATGAATTCTTCAAAATCCATCGGATACATTCTCAAAACAGTTAAATATCCAACCGGAACCGACGTTATTCCCTTAAGCTCTACTCCTAATAAGGATCCGCTCATTACATATTTGAAGCTGCCTTCTTCTACAAGGAATTTTATTTTTGTCACTATTTCCGGACATTTCTGTATCTCATCAAAAAAGACGACCGTTTCCTGCGGCTTACAATCCTCCGGCATAATCATTTTTAATTTCACCAGGAACTCATTCGCACTCATTTTTACATTGAGATAATCCACCAAATCCGGCTGATCTATAAAATTAACTTCAAACTTACGATATCCGCTTTTGGCAATTTCCTCTCTTATCAGCCAGGTCTTTCCAATCTGTCTGGCGCCTGTTACCAATAATGCTTTATCCGATCTTTTCAACCATTCTTCTATGATAATAGAGTCTTTTCTATACATAAATTCCCTCCTCCCTTTTTAACAGTATCTATTTTGCCCCGTTTTTTCAATATGATTTGTAATATTTTGCCCCGTTTTATTCAATTTACCATTCCAAAGGTATTTTTTTGGTATTTTTTTCTTTCTCGTCGAATTCTTTTTTCCATGCAAAAATAATTGTTGTATCATCCCTATAAACTGGAATTTACTTGCTTTTCTTCTCTTTGCTGCGTCTCACTAATGCGATAAATAGTTCAATGACTCCGCCACATAGCCATATGATACCTAACGCAATATTTTCTGCCCAGAACCAAAACGGTGACATAACAATCCATGTAATCGCTAAAATAAAAATTCCCCTACTGCTCATGATTTTCCTCCTGAAACTTCGATTGTTGCTTACATTATACTTCGTCCATCTCTCTAAGGACAGTGGGATGTTGT
>OHEL01000618.1_pt1 | contig 19990 bp, 20 predicted proteins | sample 1567251 | NCBI WGS metagenome assembly OHEL01 (sample SAMEA3879601, study PRJEB24766) | human gut metagenome | biome: human-associated habitat; feature: feces | place: USA | collected 1985/1987
CATTGGTATGAATGAAGTGATTGCGGATTTTCTCTTCTGATGTCTCTTCCGCAATCACTTCATTCATACCAAGTATCGTATGCATCGGAGTCCGCAGCTCATGGCTTACTTTCATTAAAAATCTGGTCTTGGCTTCATCCGCACTCCGAAGTCTCTGCATCATTTCCAAGGTTTCTGTCTGGTCGATAAACCAGAGCATACAGCCGTCCTTCTCACCATTTTCCACAATATCTTCCATACGAAGTTCATAGATGCGGTCATTTTTATGCAATAATCTTTCCCGGTTCGTCAGTGCCTGCAGGATTTCTTTTTGCCTGCTTGCGGCACTTCCTACCTTTATTTCTGGGAAAAGTTCCTTCATACGCTGATTGACGGAGATAATTTTATTTTCTGCATCCAGGATAATCAGGCCTTCTTTTCCATGATTAAATGCATTATCCACCGCAGCCTGCAGAGAACCAAAATATCCATAACGAATCATTGCCATCATCATGCAGAACATCATAATTGTCATGGCAATGACTACCGGATTATAACTGCCAAATACACCCAGGCCCTTTAAGATTAATTCCAGTGCAAAAGTTCCCACACCTGCTATCATATAAATAATCCGCTTTTTATGAATTGGTGAACTCTCCCCGTAACGCATGATACACAAAATAAGTACCGCAAGTATTACCGTTCCCAGATGTATATAATGTAGTTTCCAGATGATTCCGGGTATAACTTCAATCCGGTGATATATGCCATCTTTCAATATCCGCATTGTTTTATAAAAATATGGATGATATTCTGCCGTAAATACTCCTGTCAAAACAATTGTATTAATTACTGCCTGAATAAAATAAACGAACTTTGGAATTTTTAATCTGCCAAATTCGGATGCAAACCATAAAAATGCCATTAAAAATCCTGCCTGTCCAACATACTGGATGCACAGCCCGGCAAGTGCCTCACCAACGGTATCCGAATGCACCAGTTCCAGATGAACTCCCACCACAAACAGCATGGAAAAAATATCATAAATAATAAATGCAAGCTGTGCTTTGGAGAGCTTTTTACGAAGGCAGATTGCCAACATAAAAAGCATCAGGATAATCGCTATAATATTTACCGACACAAGAAAATAGAACATACTTCTTTTCCTTTCGTAAAAGTCTTTTTGACTCTTTTACCATATTATAGCGGAATGCCTGATGCTTTTCCACTGATTTTATTTTGCAAATAAAGGAGTAGATAAATAGCGGTCCCCGGAATCCGGAAGCAAAACCACAATGTTCTTTCCTTTATTTTCTTTCCTTTTTGCCAGCTCAACAGCTGCCTTTAATGCAGCTCCTGCACTGATTCCCACAAGAATTCCCTCGCTGCGGGCAAATGCTCTTCCTTCTTCAAAGGCATCATCATTTTTGATTGGAATAATCTCATCGTAAACAGAAGTATCCAGTGTGTCCGGAATAAATCCGGCACCGATTCCCTGAATTTTATGAGGTCCGACTTTTCCCTGGGAAAGAACCGGACTGGTTGCAGGTTCTACTGCAACAATGTGTACGGACTTCTTCTGCTTTTTCAGATATTTTCCAACTCCGGTTATGGTTCCACCGGTTCCGACTCCTGCCACAAAAATATCAACGCTGCCTTCTGTCTGTTCCCAGATTTCCGGTCCTGTGGTTTCTTCATGGGCTTTTGGATTTGCCGGATTTTCAAACTGTCCTAAAATAATTGAACCTGGAATCTCTTTATGAAGTTCTTCTGCTTTTTCGATTGCACCCTTCATTCCCTTATACCCGGAGGTCAGTACAATCTGTGCTCCATACGCCTGCAGAAGATTCCGACGCTCTACCGTCATGGTTTCCGGCAATGTTAAAATTGCATGATACCCTTTTGCAGCCGCCACAGAAGCAAGTCCGATTCCCGTATTACCGGAAGTTGGCTCGATAATCGTAGCTCCCGGCTTTAATTTGCCCTTTCTCTCTGCATCTTCAATCATGGCAAGTGCCACTCGGTCTTTTACCGAACCTGCCGGATTAAAATATTCCAGCTTGGCAATGATTGCCGCATCCTCTACACCTGCCTCTTTCATATAATTATGAAGATAGAGCATCGGCGTCTTTCCAATCAGTTCCGAAGCACTGTCCACTATTCCTTTCACACACGTTTCCTTCTTTCTATTCCATTCCTTTGATATATCCGGTTGCAGACTGAATTGCCACTGCACCATCTGCAACTGCTGTGACTACCTGACGCAGGCTTTTCGTCCGCACATCTCCTGCCACGAACAGTCCCGCAAGACTACTGTTGCAGTCTTCTCCTGCAATCACATAGCCTTTCTCATCGAGAACGTCAAGGTTCTTTAATAATTCCGTATTTGGAATCATTCCAACCGCTTCAAAAACACCATCTACAGCTATTGTCCCACCGTTATCTAAAATAATACCATTTACTTTATCTTCCCCGATGATTTCCTGTACTCTTGTATTGGTAAGTATCGTTACATTGGAAAGCTCTTCTAATTTCTTTTTTGTCTTCTCTGCTCCACGGAATTCTGCCCTCCGGTGAATGAGATATACCTGTTCGCAGATATCGGATAAATACAATGCATCATCCAATGCGGTATCTCCACCACCGATGACTGCGGCTTTCTTTCCCTTATAAAAGGCACCGTCACAGACTGCACAAAAAGAAACTCCTTTTGCCAGCAGCTTTTCTTCTCCCGGCACCCCTAATCTGCGGTTCTGACAGCCTGCCGCATAGACTACGGTTTTCGCTTCTATGTTCTTTCCATCTTCACAGGAAATGACAAAGCTTTGCTCTTTTTTGGTAATGGCTGTAACCTCTGCCTCTTCAATGTTTACTCCAAGTCCTTCGGCATGCTCTAAGAATGCCTCCCCCAGAGAATAACCGTCTTTGCCCGGCAGTCCCGGGTAATTATCTACCCGGCTGCTGTATGCAATCTGTCCGGTTCCAAGATATTCTTTTTCCAGTACAACCGCATCGAGGTTTGCCCGCTTAGCATAGATTGCCGCACTTAAACCTGCCGGCCCACTTCCAATGATAACTACATCTAACATATTACCAGATCTTCCTTTGTTGATTCGTCGCCTTCAATATGAAATGAATTGAGTACCGGCTGTTCCGGTTCCATCAGAGAAAGAATCATATAGCTTGCTTTACTGTCATATGCAAGACGCTTATCTTCTTCGGATGGTCTTGAAGGAGATTCCGGATGGGAGTGCCAGTTGCCTAAAGGCATGAGACCATTGGCACGCATATCCTTCACGGCTGCTAACTGCTCTTTCGGATCCAGTGTAAAATGCTCATTGGAATGGTCGATATTGGTCAACAGATATACCTTTTCTACAACTTTATCCTCTCCGTCTTTGGTTCCGGCAATCAGTCCGCAAGCCTCTTCTGGTACACAGCTTTTGGCATGTGCCAGTATTTTTTCATAATCTGCTTTTTTTAATGAAATCATGCTATCCTCTTTCTATGTTTCATGGGTTATGTATCTGATAACATTTATTTACTGATACATTTATTTATCTGTACATTCTGCCTGTTCATAATCAATCAGCTCTGTTATGGTCGGATGTTCGCCACAAACGGCACATCCCTTTCCATTCCAAGGAAGCTTAATCTTGTGGAATTCCTGCTTAATTGCATCATAGGTCAATAACTGACCGGTCAGCAGATCTCCTACTCCAAGGATGTATTTGATTGCTTCCATTGCCTGAAGACTTCCGATGACACCACCCATTGCGCCGATAACACCAGCCTGCTTACAGGTCGGTACGGCATCCTTTGGTGGTGGATTCTTAAATACACAACGGTAACATGGTCCCTCTCCCGGAACATAGGTCATTAACTGACCTTTGAAACGGATGATTCCTGCATGGGAAAATGGTTTCTTTGCCATAACACAGGCATCGTTAATTAAGAATTTTGCCGGGAAGTTATCGGTTCCGTCAATGATAAAATCATAATCTGCAATGATGTCCATGATATTTTCACTGGTAATGAATTCACGATATGTACGTACTTCTACATCCGGGTTCATTGCATTAATAGTCTCTTTTGCAGACTGAACTTTTGCTTTGCCTACATCTGCTGTCTGATGAATAATCTGTCTCTGAAGGTTACTTAAATCTACTTCATCTGCATCTGCAATTCCGATGGTACCTACACCTGCTGCTCCAAGATACATTGCTGCCGGTGCTCCAAGTCCGCCTGCTCCGATGATTAAAACTTTTGCATTTAAAAGTTTTTTCTGACCCTTAGCGCCAACTTCTTTTAAAATGATATGTCTGGAATAACGTTCAATCTGCTCATCCGTTAATGCCATAGCTTCCACCTCCCATGAAGTAAAGGAATTCTACATTATCACCATCCTTAAGAACGGTTGTTGCCTTTGCTTCTGTTTCTATAAATTCATCGTTAATGGATACGGTTACATATTCCGGTGTCTCTACATTTTCCTGCTCAATTAATTCCGGAAGTGTTAATCCGTCTTTTACTTCTTTCTTTTCGCCTGCTACTGTAATCTGCATAATTTCCTTCCTCTCACTTTTCTTTATTTTTATTTGTCAAGGGACTGGGTAATCCACTCCTCAAGTACCGCTTTTTTCTCTGCACCACTCTTACGGGCAATTTCTTCGCCATCCTTGAAGAGTACAATGGTTGGTACAGACATTACACTGTATTTTTCTGCCAGTTCTGAATCAAAGTTGGTATTTACTTTATAAACATTTAATTTTTCTGCCTGTTCGTCTGCGATAGCACCAATGACCGGTGACATTTTCTTGCACGGAACACAACTGTCTGAGTAAAAATCAATCAGCACCGGAAGGCTGCTCTTCAATACTTTTTCTTCAAAAGTGTCTTTTGTTACGCGTTCTGCCATTTCTTTCTCCCTTCCAGATGTTTAGTCCTCAACCTTCTTTACAATGAGGTTATAGGTTCCATCTTCGTTATTAACCAGTTTTAAAATCTGATGTCCTTCTTCTTTAATACTGCGTGGTACGTTCTGTACCGGCTCGCCGTCATTCATACGGATTGCAATGACTTCACCATCCTCTAACTCATCAATTGCAACCTTTGCCTTTACAAAAGTAAGCGGGCACACTTTATCGGTAATATCTACTGTGTCATCAATTCTGATTCCTTCGATTTCCATCTTATATCTCCTCGTATAATAATTTTTATTTTGAATTTCCATTCCGATTTTTTCTTTCTTTTTCTGCTGCTTCCGGCAACTTTATTTTTCTTCAAATGCATTGCGGATTACTTTGCGGAATTCATCTTCTCCTACACGCTGTAAAAGTAAACGGAAACGCTCACCCGGATTTGCATGCTCTTCAAAGAATCCAATGGCTGCATCAGTCACACGGAATAATGTCTCTTCATCGGTAATCAGCGGAAGTAACTGTTCTCCTTTATAAATATGATTTCCAAATAATCCACCAAAGGATACGATATATCCGCTCTTTCCTTCCCATGCATCTGTCGGGCAGGATTTTACACAACGGCCGCAGTTGGTACATTTATCATAATCAATAGTAACTTCTGTTCCGGTACATTTGATAGCATCTTCACGGCATGCCTTTTCGCAGACACCACAATTGATACATTTATCTGCTATCCAGCTTACTTCCATACCACCTTTTACACCGATATCATTTTCTTCTGCCTTAAGACAGTTGTTCTGACATCCGGTAACACCAAATTTGAATTTGTGTGGAAGCTCTCTTCCGAAGTAATGCTCATCTAATTTCTTTGCCAGGCTGTAGGTATCGATACATCCGCTCGGGCAGATTTCAGAACCCTGACATGCGGTAACGGTACGGACTCTCGGTCCACATACACCAGGTTTTACACCACCGTCTGCTAACTTTGCACGAACCTCTTCTATATCTTCAAAGTTAATAAATGGAATCTCAATGCCCTGTCTGGAAGTCATATGAACATAGCCTTTTCCATATTTTTCTGCCACATCTGCTACTGCTTTAATATTTTCTGCTGTCAGGTTTCCTCCAACCACCTGAATTCTTAAAGAAAAGAATCCTTTCTGTTTCTGGCGCATAAATCCGCCTTTTTTCAATGCCGCATAATCAATTTTTGCCATTGTCTGCTTCCTCCATTTACTCTTTGCTTTTCTCTGGTCTGCTCTGATCCATTGCCTGTCTGAAGTCTTCGATTAAATCTTCGATATCTTCAATTCCGACACTGATGCGGATCAAATCATCAAATACTCCGGCGTCTCTTTTTTCTTCCGGGGTACTGTGTACATTTAATGTAGATTCCGGATGAATCACTAATGTTTTCGTATCTCCGATATTGGAAATAATCAGCGGAAGCTTTAATTCATTGATTATTTCAAATGCCCGTTTCTTGCTTCCGGTCCGTATGGTTAAAATTCCACCAAAACGGTCCTTAAACTGTTTCTTTGCGATTTCATGCCATGGACTGCTCTCCAATCCCGGATAATTGACTGTTACATCCGGATATTCTCTTACAAAAAACCTTGCCAGTTCTGCTGCATTGTCACAGATACGCTCCATCCGGATTCCCAGTGTCTCTAACCCGATGCAGTTATAAAATGCATTCTGCGGAGACAGACAGGCTCCTGTGTTGCGGAACAGTCCATTCCGAAGCTTGGCAGTATAGGCAAATGGTCCAAACTTCTTAAAGTCTGTCATGCCCGGATATTTTTCCACATCCCACTTAAATCTGCCGCTGTCCGTAATAATTCCGCTGATGGAATTGCTGTGACCATTGATGTATTTAGAGGAAGAATTCATTACAATATCCGCTCCTAGGGAAAGCGGCTTCACTAAGAATGCAGTAGCAACCGTATTATCTATAATGAGCGGTACCTGATGCTCATGTGCCAGATTTGCAAGTGCCGTAATATCTGTCACATCAAGTCTTGGATTACCAATGGTCTCTGCAAAGTAAAGACGGGTATGTTCATTGGTCTTTGCTTCAAATGCAGCCAGGTCATTGTTTTCCACATAATGTGTTGTGATACCAAATGCCTCTAAGTCACGGAATAAATCAATGCTGCCGCCATAGAGACTGGCACTGGATACGATTTCATCGCCGGAACGAAGGATATTACAAAATGCATTGTAGAGTGCTGCCATTCCTGATGCACAGGCAACGCTTGCTACGCCACCCTCTAACGCCGTTACTCTTTTTTCAAATGCATCTACCGTAGGATTACTGATTCTCGTATAGGAATATCCCGGTGCCTGATTATGAAAAATCTTTTCTAACTTCTCTGCCGACTCATGCGCGAATGCACTGGATTGATAAACCGGAGTTGTTGTTGCACCTGTATTCTGTTCTCCCTGAAAATCTCCATGTAATAATGCGGTATTAAACTTCATCTTACGCTCCAATTCCTGCACGTCTTATCGTGCACTAAATACTTTGAACTGCCTTAGGAATTCTATTTACGATTATTCCTATTGGTTTTGTATGAATTATATTTTACTATATTTTTCTAATTTGTCAATACTAATTTATCAGAGCATTGTTATTTCTCTCAGAATATGTTATTTTATTCACGCAAGCCGCATAAACAAGCGCTTTTCAGGAAACACAATACATATTTTTGGAATAACGGAAAGGATTTCCTATGTACACGAGAAAAAAAATCATTTTATCTTTTGCCGGAATGTTTTTCCTGCTGCTTCTTATGATGTCAGCAAGTCTTTTTTTCGGCAGCGTTTTATTAAATCCGAAAGAGATTTTATCCTGCCTGATTCAAAATGACCGGACTTCTGTCACAGGTCTCTTACTTTTTCATATCAGAATTCCACGGATGTTTGGCGCCATTGCTGCCGGCATGGGTTTATCCTGCGCCGGAGTTATCTTACAGACTGTTATGAATAATTCCCTTGCCAGCCCGAATACCATTGGTGTCAATTCCGGAGCCGGATTTGCCGTTATGATTGGACTTGCTATCTTCCATGGTCGTGCAGCCCATAATGCCATTTTTGCTTTTACCGGAGCTTTCCTTACGACACTTCTTATTTTTGCTCTGGCATATATGGCAGACAGCAAACGTACTACCATCATTCTTGCCGGCATTACCGTTTCTTCTTTTTTAAGTGCCGGAATTAATACGGTAAAATTATTAAGTGATGATATCACTTTAAACCTCACTACCTTTATGATTGGTTCTCTTTCTGATATCACCACCAAAACGCTTTTTGCTCCCGGCATTGCCATTGTCATTGCGGTTATCATCTCCTGCTTTTTCGGAAGCCACATGAATGTTCTGAGTCTTGGAGAGGATGTTGCCCGCTCCCTTGGCATTCCGGTATCGCTGCTCCGTTTTCTGCTGTTGATGCTTTCTAGTATACTGGCAGGCTGTGTGGTAAGCTATGCAGGACTTTTAAGCTTCGTCGGGCTGATTGTTCCTCATATTGCAAGACGGCTCTTCGGGAATGATATGCGGCTTTTAGTTCCCCTTTGTGCTCTCTTAGGTGCAAGTTTCGTCCTCTTCTGTGACACTCTTGGACGTGTTATTGCAGCACCATATGAACTTCCTGCCGGCATTATTCTTTCTTTTGTTGGCGGACCGTTTTTCTTATATCTTTTATTAGGAAAGAAAGGAGGCCGCAGAGTCCATGCTTAAATTTGATTCCGTTTCCATTGGCTACCACAAGGTGCCTCTGATTAAAAATCTGTCCGTTGAAATTCCTACCGGCAGCATCACAACCATCGTAGGGCCAAATGGCTGTGGCAAAACAACGCTGATTTCCGTATTAAATAAATCCAGCCAGCTTTTTAACGGCTCTATCACATTAGATGGCGAAGATATTTATCATATGAGTGGACACCTTCGTGCCCAGAAAATTGCATTTTTACCACAGATTCGCGAAGTAATTCCTGCTCTTCCGGTTCATACCTTAGTGGAGCATGGACGTTTTCCATATCTTGGCTTCTCCAGACGCCTCACCAAAGAAGACCGCAGACTGGTGGAAGATGCCATGGAATTTACCCATATTACGGATTACCGCAACGTTGCAACTGACACTCTTTCCGGTGGGATAAGACAGCGTGTCTTCTTTGCCATGACTTTAGCCCAGAACTGCGATACGATTATTTTGGATGAACCGACTACCTTCTTAGACTTGGTAAGCCAGAATAATTTCTACCGGATGCTTCCAATCTTAAAGGCACAGGGAAAAACAATTCTTTTGGTGCTGCACGACCTTGCCAAGGCACTTACTATTTCAGACAAACTTATCGTCATGGAATCCGGTGCCATCTGCTTTCAGGGCACTCCGGATGAATGCGTACAAAAAAACGTCTTAAATAAAGTATTTCATACTTCACTTAAGACGTTCTCTGATGCGGAAGGAACTTACTACTTCTTTGAGTAAGTTCCTTACTTTTCCAATGTTTCATTCATACTTCCCATCCGGTAACCGCAAAGGTCTAAGGTTACATAGGTAAATCCATATTCCCGGAAAGTTTTTGCAATTCTATCCCGGTTCTCCTTTTCCATCAGCTTCGAAAATTCTTCCGGCTCAATCTCAATTCTTGCCATCATTCCATGAATTCTTACCCTCACCTGATGAAAACCTAAATCCAGTAATAATTGTTCCGCTTTATCCACCATTGTAAGTTTCTCTTCGGATATGGTCTCTCCATAGACAAACCGGGATGACAGACAGGCAAAGGACTGCTTTTCCCAAGTTGGAAGATTCAATGCCTTCGAAAGAACACGGATATCCTGCTTGGTAAAACCACAGTCTCTGAGCGGACTTTTTATTCCAAGCTCTGCCACTGCTTTTAATCCCGGACGATAATCTCCGTTATCATCAAGGTTAGAGCCTTCCGCCACATAGGCAATTTTCTGTTCTTCTGCAATTTTTAATATCTTTTCAAATAATTCATGCTTGCAAAGATAACAGCGGTTCTTAGGATTCTGTGCAAATCCTTCGATTTCAAGTTCTTCCGATTCTGTAATAAAATGTCTTATATTTTCTTTCCGGCAAAATGCTTCTGCTTCCCCTAACTCTCTCTTTGGAAATGAACAGGAGGACGCAGTTACAGCAATTGCCCGCTCTCCTAATACATCATGCGCCACTTTCAAAAGATAGGTGGAATCCACACCACTTGAGAATGCAACTGCCACGCTGCCTAATTTTTCAAAATATTGTTTTAACGCTTCCTGCTTTTTTAACTGTTCCGGAGTTGGTGCTGCTATTTTATCCATTTCTTATGCCTCTACTTTGTTTCTTCTCTAAGTTCTTTCACCGTAGCAAGCTCCAGACCGACCTTTTCTGCAATCACATCATCTGTCAGGAGATCTAAAAGGTTTCTTGCAACACTGATTTTTTCTCTGGCAATTCCACGGGCTTCGCCAATCCTGATGCCCTGTGCCTCGCCAATTTCTATTCCCTTGTTGGTCATCTCTTCCGCAAACGTACACATTGTAATCACCTCTCCTGCTTTCGCACGTTCTGCTACTGTTTTCTCTATTTTGACATAGGTTTCATCATTTGTAAACACCTGAAGCAGATTCAAAACCGCTTCCACATGGCAGATTGCCTCCGGATGTTCCTTGGGATTGTATCTTCCAAGACGTTTCTCCGCAAAAAAATCTGCTACAATTTTAAAATCACTTTTAAACGCTTTTCGGATTTTCTCCGGCAAAAATGCAATATTAAAAACAAATATTTTATAATCATTTACATAAGGTCTTAGTTCCGGAGAAACATCTAAAATGTCAAATAGCGCATTCGGACTTTTCCATTCTGTATCACTGAAATTTAAAACAATCGTAATTGCCGGATATTTTCGTTCTTCCCCACGGTCAATCTGCACCCGATACACGGCATAATCATACCCCATAATCCGGATGGGCATATTTTTGTCTATCCGACTTTCATTTTCAATCCCAAAAGATGCCACTTTGTATAACCCATTCTTATATAATTTCACAGTATCCCGAAACTGATTCCGAAAATTGTTTTCTTCCACCTTATAGATGCTTTCCGTTGGTCCCTCTTCCAATCCTTCTTCCAAAAGAATCTCCTTTCGAAAAAGTAATACATTATATATGTCAGCAAAAACATCCGAAAATGATTCCAGATATTTTTCTGCCAAATCCTTATCTGCCAAGTATTTTCCCCCTGTTAAATAAATATTTTGGATAAAAAAGATTCTGAAAATATGAATATAAGATTATCACGAATGCAGACAGTTCAACACGTCTGCATAATAGATGAATAACGAATATTATTATAAACTGATTTTACTTAAGTATAATAGCAAAAATATTCCGAAGGGTGCAAGTACTCTACGGAATATTTTAATCTATATAATCTTTACAAAGATAAAACATTTTTTCTGTTTTTGTAACTATTTTCTTCTCATTTTTGTCATTTTCCATGTAAACGTTTGCGCACATGTACTTTAACTGCATCACTTTAGATGTAATACTCCAGCTGGTTGGTATTTTCCACCGAAGTACAGCTTTCTTATTTTTATAACCAGATTTCATCCTTGAAAATAATCTTACGATATGTTTCAAAATGCAGCCACTTATTGAAGAAGTCACTGGATGGTTTTTCACCTGCTGCAACCAGCTCGTCTAAGAATGCCTGTGCATCCTGTGCAGATGTAATGGCAACGGCAAAGCCTCTTCCATTGATAACCGGAACATTGCTGTACTGGTATTCTGCCAGCGGTGCAATCTTTTCTACCTTGCGTCCACGAACCTGTACAAAGATTCTTTCTCTTAAGATGACAATATCGAAGTCATCCGGATACTGATAGCTTTCTCCGCTTACCGGGATTTCATCTCCAATGGTATAGGTCTTCTGAACCGGACGTACCTTGGCAATCGTCATGCTCTCAAGGTTATAATAGAACTCTTCGAAAATGTCTCCATTTCCCTTAAGACTTCCATATACGAAAGCTGCTTTTAAATCCTTGCTCTCATCTACGGCAGCATCTTCTACTACACCGCAGGCAGAAGTCATATTGGAAATACGGTCAATCAGAATCAGCTCTCCTAAAGTCTTATGCTTTTTGAATTCATCAATGACAACCGGCTCCTGCAAATCAAGGTCACAGACTGCAATCTCATTTTTCTTAAGCTGTCCTGCCGGAATAAATTCACCGGTATTTACATCAATCTTGTACTGGATGTTCTTTAAGATACCAGGAATCTGCTTTGTTCCAAGTTTTACCAGATAATCGGTTCCCGGTGTCAGCTCCTCATCATCCATCCAGAGAATGGTTGCTGTAAAGGATTTGCTGATTGGCAGATTATTGCCGGATGCAATGACACAGCCTCTGGATACGTCTACTTCCTTATCAAGCTGCAGTGTAACCGGCTGTCCCATAAAGGCACTCTGGCTGTCTTTATCTCCTACTAAAATGCTCTTGATATGCGCACGCTCATTGCTTGGCAGGGTAACGATTTCGTCTCCGACTTTTACTTCACCGGATTCAATCTGTCCCTGGAATCCACGGAAAGTATGGTCCGGACGGCACACTCTCTGTACCGGCATATAGAAGCCCTCTTCCTGCTTCTTCTCTGTTACATCTACTTTTTCAAGGTATGGAAGCAATGCCTCTCCCTTGTACCAGCTAATTTTATCGGATTTGGTTGTTACATTATCACCTTCTGTTGCAGAAACCGGAATAATGTAAATGCTCTCTAACTTCAGTTCGTCTGCTAATTCTTTAATCTGTGCTTCGATTTCTTTGAAACGCTCTTCGCTGTAGTCTACCAGATCCATTTTGTTTACTGCAAATACAAAAAACTTGATTCCCATTAATGCACAGATTCTGGCATGTCTTCTGGTCTGCACCAGTACCCCCTGTTTTGCATCAATTAAGATAACTGCAAGGTCTGCAAAGGATGCACCAACTGCCATGTTTCTGGTGTACTCTTCATGGCCCGGTGTATCTGCTACGATAAAGCTTCTGTTGTCTGTTGTAAAATAACGGTATGCTACGTCAATGGTAATACCCTGCTCACGCTCTGCCATCAGTCCGTCCAACAGAAGAGAATAGTCAATTGCTCCGCCACGGCTTCCTACTTTGGAATCTAATTCCAGTGCTTTTTCCTGGTCTGTATACAAAAGCTTTGCATCATAAAGAATGTGTCCAATCAAAGTGGACTTTCCGTCATCCACACTACCGCATGTAATAAATTTTAATAATCCACTCATCTTAGAAATACCCCTCTCTCTTTCTTCTTTCCATACTGCCTGCTGCTTCGTTATCAATGACACGGGTGGTTCTCTCGGAAGATACTGCACTTAAAGTCTCATCGATAATTTCATCCAATGTAGTTGCTGTTGACTCTGTTCCTCCGGTCAAAGGATAGCATCCTAAGGTACGGAAACGTACACTCTTGTACTGGATTTCTTCTCCCGGAAGCAGACGCATACGGTCATCATCCACCATGATAATGTTTCCATCACGATATACTACCGGACGCACTGCTGCAAAATATAGTGGTACAATGTCAATTTTTTCACGTTTGATATACTGCCAGATATCAGTCTCTGTCCAGTTGGAAATCGGGAATACACGGATGCTCTCGCCCTTATTGATTTTGGCATTATAAAGCTTCCACATTTCCGGTCTCTGGTTCTTCGGGTCCCAGGCATGATTTTCATTACGGAAGGAGAAGATTCTTTCCTTTGCACGGGATTTCTCCTCATCACGTCTGCCGCCGCCAAATGCTGCGGTAAATCCATACTTATTCAATGCCTGTTTCAATGCCTGTGTTTTCATGATATCGGTATATGCAGAGCCATGGTCGAATGGGTTAATCCCCTTCTTTACACCATCTTCATTGATATACTCTAACATTTCAATGCCAAGCTTTTTTGCTGTCTCATCACGGAATTGAATCATTTCCTTGAATTTCCATGTGGTATTTACATGCAGGAATGGAAATGGCGGCTTCTCCGGATAAAATGCTTTCATGGCAAGATGCAGCATTACGGAGCTGTCTTTTCCAATGGAGTAAAGCATAACCGGCTTCTCGCACTCTGCGGCTACCTCTCTTATGATGTAAATTGCTTCTGCTTCCAGTTCATCCAAATGTGATAATTCACCCATACTTACCTCTTTCTGCCACCATGTGGCGATTTATTAATATTGATTTGATTGCTTTCTGTCAATAACGATGGTCTCTACGCTGCCATCCCGTTTCTCTATCTTCCAGTCCAGATATTGTTCCCGGCTTGCTACACTCATCTTACTTCCCATGCCGCCCATATCTGCACCCAAGTAAAGTGCTATGGCATCTACCTTACATTCCTTAATGCAGGAACAACAGCCCCAGCAGTCCTTCGGATACAGCATACATGCCTTTCCGTCAGAACCCATTCCAATCAGTGTTCCCGGACAGACCTGACTGCATCTGCCACATCCCACACATTTACTTTGATTAATAGCTATGCTCATAGGTCTCACCTCGCTTTACTAATTCCCGGAAGAGCACTTGGATTTTTCCATTTTCTTTTCTGGTATTCACATATTTTAACCACTCATCACTCTTATCCGGATAATCTAAGTTTTCTGCAAAACTGTGCCAGCGGGTTTCCTTTCTGGCTCTCAGATGATAAATCAGTGTCTCACAGACCGTCAGCCGGTTCTTAAGCTCATAGACAAACATCAGCTCATGCATATTGGAAGCTCCAAGCTCCTTCGAAAGTTCCTTTAACTTTTCGATTTTCTCTTCTGCCAGATTCAACTGGTTTTCATTAAACTGATAATGATTACTGATTCCACCTGCATAGGTATCCATTACCTTCTGCATAGCTTCCTCTAACTGTTCTGTATCATATAAACCGGACTGATTTGTTAAAATCTTATCATACTCTTTTATTTTTTCTTCAAATCTGCTATCACAGAATGCTTTCTCTTCTCCGGTCATTTCATGGCTTGCAGCCTTTTCTTTTGCAAGGTCTTCTACCATTGCCTTTGCTGCGATCTCGCCCTCTACCATGGCTCCTGTTACATATTTCTGTGGACAGCCTCCTGCCACATCTCCGGCTGCATACAGTCCGTGAATCGTAGATTCTCTTCTGGTGTCAACCCAGTAACCACTGGCGGTATGTCCACCTACCACATACGGCTCGGTTCCTTCGATTTCCACATTCTGTTCACTCGGGTTCTTTCCCTGCTCAATCCATTTTAAGGTCTGGCCCGGTGCCATGTTAAGATAAGCTTTCTTTAAAGAATCGTCCTGCTCTGCACTGATTCCTTCTGTCCGAAGATAACATGGACCATGTCCTAATAAATTCTCTTTTACGGTTCCATACACACGCTGTGAAGTGGTAAGTCCGTATTTTGTCTCATATACTTCGCCAAGGGCATTTACCTGTTTTGCTCCCACACCCTGTGCAATGGTTCCGGTCGGTGCGATGGTATCTTTACAACGCAGTGCAATAAAACGCATTTCAAAAGTGGTCATCTCTGCTCCCGACTCAATTCCCATGGCATAACCGGCTCCGGTATTAAATGGCGGATACCACATCTTATGTCTGGAGAATCCCGGATTGTTCGGCCGGTAAAGACCGGATGCTCCACCGGTTGCACAAAGCACTTTCTTCGCCCGGATTTCTACTGCTGTCTCATTTTCAATGGAAAATCCCACTGCACCATAAATCCTGTTCTCCTTTACCAGATAATCGGTAATTGCCACCCGGTTTAATATGGTAACATTCGGCAGTGCTTCTACTGCAGAAGCAAGTAACGGCTTAATATTCTCACCGTTGATTTTGATATTCCGGTTTCCTCTTGCCACATATTTGCCATTCTCATCTTTTAAAATGACAAGACCAAGCTTCTCCATTTTCTCTGTTACACGGTTTAAGCCCTCTGACATGGTAAGAAGTAAATCCTCTCTTACGATGCCGTCTGCATCCTTTTTGGCATAATCCACATAATCTTCCGGCTTTCTGCCCTCTACAATATATGCATTAATGGCATTTACTCCGGCTGCAAGACAGCCGCTTCTTTTGATGTTGGCTTTCTCTGCAATGATAACTTTCGCATCGGACTGTTCTGCAATGGTCAGTGCTGCATAACAGCCTGCGGTTCCACCGCCAATAATTAAAATGTCTGTATCCAATATTTTCCTGTTCTTAATTTCCATAGCAACTTAGATGTAGAATACATCGTCCTCCTGCATTTCTTTATTTTCACAGAGATACGTCCGCTCTTTATCCAGCACATATAACCGGTAAATCAAAAGGCTTACCTTCTCTCCGATTTCAAGACTTTCTTTTTCCAATGGCCACTCACAGATTATCTCTATGCCGCCTACGTCTACCGTAACATCCAGACGGTTTCCACGGAATACGATATCCTTTACAATGCCATCCTGGGATGCACTCATATATCGGTCAATTTTGCCAAATTTATGTATCTTTACAAATTCCGGTCGGATGACTGCTTTCGCTGCGCCCTCGATTTTATCAAATCCATGTAACTCTTCGTAATGTTCCACCAGGGAAGAACGTCCGATGAACTGTGCTACAAATGGAGTATCCGGTGTATTATAAATCTCCGCCGGTGTTCCAATCTGTTCGATGGTTCCGTGATTGGTAATGATAATTTCATCTGCCACCTCAACGGCTTCATCCTGGTCATGGGTTACGAAAATGCTGGTGATTCCAAGCTTTGTAACCACACTGCGAAGCCAGAGTCTTAATTCCGAACGAACTTTGGCATCAATTGCTGCAAACGGTTCATCCAGAAGCAGTACCTGTGGTCTTGGTGCCAGTGCCCTTGCAAAAGCAACTCTCTGCCGCTGTCCTCCAGACAACTGGTTCGGATACCGCTTCTCCATACCGGAAAGTCCGGTAATCTCTAAAAGCTCCATTACCCGCTTCTTAATCTCTTTCTTTGGCACCTTCTGAAGCTCCAGTCCAAATGCCACATTGTCATATACCGTCATATGGCGGAACAATGCGTAATTCTGAAAAACAAATCCGATGCCTCGTTTGGAAGCCGGTACATCATTGACCCGTTTTCCGTCGATGTAAATGTCTCCGGAATTTGGCATTTCCAGTCCTGCAATCATACGAAGCAGTGTTGTCTTTCCACTGCCGGATGGTCCAAGCAGTGCCACCAGTTTTCCTTTTTCAATGCCAAAGCTGACATGATCAGAAGCTTTAAAACTGCCATATTGTTTGCATATATCTTTCATTTCAACATACATATCAGCGGCTCTCCCTTCTTGTTTTTGCCCGATATTCCAGAATATTTCGAAGGAATAATATAATAACTGCCAGAATAACCAAAAGCGAGGATACTGCAAATGCTGCAGTAACGGACTGCTCTGTACCCGACATATATAATGCATCGATTTCCAATGGAAGTGTAAAGGTCTCTCCTCTTGTCTTTGACAGAGCATTGACCGCACCGAACTCTCCCAACGCTCTCGATGTACAAAGGATGACTCCATAGAGCAATGCCCATTTCATCTGTGGAAATGTAATCTTAAAAAAGATTTTCAGTCCGCCGGCTCCCATCAGGGCTGCTGCTTCCTCTTCGTCCTTGCCCTGGGCATTTAAAACCGGAATCACTTCCCTTGATACATAAGGGAATGTTACAAATACCGTTGCTAAAATAACGCCCGGAATTGCAAAAGCGATTCTGATATTCGTTCCAAAGAACTGGTTGATTGCCCGGATAAATGGATATGTCCAACCCAGTCTTCCAAATGTCATCAAAAATGCCAGTCCCACGATAACCGGTGAAATGGAAAACGGAATATCGATTAAGGTTGCCAGCACCTGTTTTCCTCGGAAGGAAAACTTGGTTAAAAGCCATGAAACACATAATCCAAAGAATGTGTTAATCACCACCGCTGCCACTGTTGCAATCAGAGTTACCTTTAAAGCACTCTTTACATAATCTGTCCGGATGGACTGCATGTAAAAGGCAAATCCTTCTTTTAAGGAACTTGCAATGATGCAGAGCAGCGGAAGAACCAGCATCAGGAATATGAACAGTACACTGACTGTAATCAGAATATGACGCGTACGTTTTTTTCTTTTTTCCAGTTTTTCAAGCTCGTTCATACTTTTCTCCTTCTATAACTGATTCGTGCGTTGTGCCTGCCTCATCTGAATGATATTTACTGCAAATAAAATAAGGAATGATATGATTAACATAACCAGTGCAATTGCTGTTGCAGAGGCATAATCAATATAATTTAATTTCTGCATAATGACATAGGAAATTACCTGTGTATGCTCCTTGGCACTGTTGCCGGATATGTAGATAACACTTCCATATTCTCCTACCCCTCTGGCAAATGCCAGTCCAAATCCGGTTAAAATTGCCGGTTTCATCTCAGATAAGATTACTTTGAAAAATGTTTTCGAAGGTGTTGCTCCAAGGATATAAGCTGCCTCTTCATACTGTCCATCCAATTTTTCCAATACAGGCTGGACAGAACGCACGACAAACGGAATTCCCACAAATACCAGTGCAATGACCAGTCCCACATGGGTATATGCTACTTTTATTCCAAGAGCTGCTAACGGCTTTCCAATGATTCCGGTGTCGGAATACATCTTTGATAAAGTAATACCCGCAACTGCAGTAGGCAGTGCAAATGGAAGTTCAATAAATCCATCTAAAATCCGTTTTCCCGGAAAAACATACCGGGTCAGCGTCCAGGCTAATATCACACCAAATACCACATTGATACATGCTGCTAAGAAAGAACATCCGATGCTGGTGGCAAATGCATATAATACATTTGACTTGGTCAGAAGTCCGAAAAATTCTGACGGAGATAACTTTAAGGAATATACCATTACGGATGCCAGTGGAATCAGCACAATCAGTGAAAGCATTGTAACTGTAATTCCAAGCGTTAAATGAAATCCCGGTATGACTCTGATTTTTTTATTTTTACGGAATCGTTTTTTCATACTTGCCTCTTCTTCTAGTAGTTATATATCTCTTCGAACCAGGCATCATCATCAAAATAATCTTTGTATGCCTGATCCCAGCCACCAAAATCATCAATGCTCCAAAGTGTCATCGTCAGATCAAAGGTATCTTCATATTCCTTTAAAATTTCCTGATTGGATGGACGGTAACCATTCTCTGCGGCGAGCCGCTGTGCATCATCTTCATATAAATAAGATAAATATGCTTCTGCCACATCTCTTGTTCCATTGAAATCTACATTATCATCTACCACTGCCACACTGGGCTGTGCTAAGATACTGACCGTCGGAGAAATCAGTTCATATTCTCCCGGATAATTCTTAAGTACTGTCATGGCTTCATTTTCCCATGCAATCAGAACATCCCCCTGTCCGTTCTCTGCAAATGTTGTAGAAGAACCTCTTGCACCTGAATCAAGCACTGCCACATTCTTGTAAAGCTTGGTAACACTTGCCTGAACCTGTTCATCAGTCTGTCCCTGCTTCTTAAAATAATACCATGCCGCAAGGAAATTCCATCTGGCTCCTCCGGAAGTCTTAGGATTAGGGGTAATAACCTTAACCCCATCATTAAGAAGATCATCCCAGTCCTTAATATTCTTAGGATTACCCTTTCTTACAAGAAAGACAATCGTAGAAGTGTAAGGCGAGCTGTCATCAGAATAATCATTGATATATCCGTCATCAATCAGCCCTTCGTCCCTTATAACATTAACATCTCCCTCAAGAGCAAGCGTGACAACATCAGCACCAAGACCGTTAGCAACCTCTAGCGCCTGCTTTCCAGAACCGCCATGAGACTGGATAACCTCAACCTTCTCACCAGTCTTACCATACCAGTAATCCTCAAAAAGCTTGTTATACTCCTTATAAAACTCTCTTGTAGCATCATAAGAAACATTAACAAGTTCCGTCTTCTTCTGTCCACAGCCAGAAAGTCCGGTAAAAGTCAGGCTGAAAATCATACCTAAACATATTAACTTTTTAAAAAATCTATATTTTTTCATCTCTGTCAAATTTAATTGTTA
>OHEL01000643.1_pt1 | contig 19451 bp, 18 predicted proteins | sample 1567251 | NCBI WGS metagenome assembly OHEL01 (sample SAMEA3879601, study PRJEB24766) | human gut metagenome | biome: human-associated habitat; feature: feces | place: USA | collected 1985/1987
GCAGAAAGCCATGTTGACAGAAGCATTAAGAATCCGGAAGTGTTTGTCAAGACAAATGTGCTTGGAACTGCAGTGATGTTAAACTGCGCAAAAGCAGCATGGGAGTTACCGGACGGAAGCTTTAAGGAGGGCAAGAAGTTCCTTCATGTTTCTACGGATGAAGTGTATGGTTCCCTTCCGGATGACGGCAAGAGCTACTTCTATGAGACAACCCCATATCAGCCACACAGTCCGTATTCTGCAAGTAAAGCATCTTCGGATATGCTGGTGAAAGCATATATTGATACGTATCATTTCCCAGCGAATATTACCAATACCTCTAATAACTATGGACCATACCAGTTCCCGGAGAAACTGATTCCATTGATCATCAACAATGCATTACATGGCAAAAAGCTGCCGGTTTATGGAGACGGAATGAACATCCGTGACTGGTTGTATGTGGATGACCATGCGAAGGGAATCGATATGGTACAGGAACAGGGAAGACTGGGAGAATCCTACAATATCGGTGGACACAACGAAAAACGTAATATCGAGATCATTAATATTATTCTTGAAACACTGCAGGAGATCCTTCCGGACAGTGATCCGAGAAAAGCGAATGTCAGCAAAGACCTGATTACTTACGTGGAAGACCGTAAGGGGCATGACCGCAGATATGCCATTGCACCGGATAAGATCAAAGCTGAGATTGGCTGGGAACCTGAAACAATGTTTAAAGATGGTATTAAGAAGACCATTGCATGGTACTTAGAGCATGAAGATTGGATGCAGAATGTTACCAGTGGTGATTATCAGAAATATTATGAGGATATGTATCAGAACAGGTAAGAAGATGCAGGCAGCAGTACCGTCAGATGGGGCGATACTGCTTGTTTGCGTTTTATAATGGTGGTACAAAAAATGGAGGAAAATCCTCTGCTCACCAGAGGGCAAATTTTACATGATAAAATTGCATTTTCCTGCGGAAAACATGGAGGATTGAATAATGAAGGGTATTATTTTAGCAGGTGGTTCCGGAACAAGGTTATATCCGTTAACAAAGGCGATTTCAAAACAGATCATGCCGGTGTATGATAAGCCGATGATCTATTATCCGTTATCTACACTGATGCTTGCCGGCATAAGAGAGGTTCTGATCATTTCCACACCGAGAGATCTGCCGGTGTTTGAAGAGTTGTTTGGAGACGGAAGCCAGCTTGGCATGAGTTTTTCTTATGCCGTGCAGGAACAGCCAAGGGGCCTGGCAGATGCATTTATCATCGGTGAAAAGTTTATTGGAAACGATGCGGTTGCATTGGTTCTTGGAGATAATATTTTCTACGGACAAAGTTTTTCCAATGTTCTGCGCAGTGCAGCTGAACGCACACAGAATGAAAAGGGTGCTACGATTTTTGGCTACTATGTCAGAGATCCGAGAGAATACGGCGTGGTAGAGTTTGATGAGAACGGAAAAGCTCTTTCTATCGAGGAAAAACCGGAGCATCCAAAGTCAAATTATGCTGTGCCGGGACTTTATTTTTATGACAATGATGTTGTAGAGATCGCAAAAAATGTAAAGCCGTCTGCAAGAGGTGAAATTGAGATTACTTCCGTAAATAATGCATATTTAGAGCGTGGTGATTTAAGCGTTGAGACGCTTGGCAGGGGATTCGCATGGTTAGATACCGGAAACCACGACATGCTGCTTGCCGCTGCAGATTTTGTGTCTGCGATCCAGAAACGTCAGGGACTTTATGTGTCCTGTATCGAGGAGATCGCATACAAACGTGGATTTATCGATAAAGAGCAGCTGTTAAAACTTGCAGAACCGCTCCTTAAAACAGATTATGGCAAATATCTGGTAGAGGTTGCCGAGGGACTTTAAAAAACAGATAGTGAGGATCAATAATTATGGGAAAAATAAAGGTAACACATGACTGTAATGGAATTGAGGGACTCAAAGTAATTGAGCCGGCAGTCTTCGGGGATGCCAGAGGATATTTCATGGAAACCTACAATTACAACGATTTTAAAGAGGCAGGGATCGACTGCCAGTTTGTACAGGATAACCAGTCTGCATCGAAAAAAGGCGTGTTAAGAGGATTACATTTCCAGATCAACCATCCGCAGGACAAGCTGGTGCGTGTGGTAAGCGGAGAGGTATTTGACGTTGCAGTGGATTTAAGAGAAGGTTCTGAGACATTCGGAAAATGGTTTGGCATCGTTCTGACTGCGGAAAATAAAAAGCAGTTTTTTGTACCAAAGAATTTTGCACATGGCTTTATCGTGCTGTCTGATTATGCAGAGTTCTGCTATAAGGTTACTGATTTCTACCATCCAAATGACGAGGGCGGTATTCTCTGGAATGACCCGGCAATCGGTGTTGAATGGCCAATGCCGGAAGGAATGACACAGGCGGATCTGATCCTTTCCGATAAGGATAAAGTGCACGGTGGATTCGATGCATATTGTAAGGAACGGGGAATTGTAAGATAGGAGCACTCATATGACAGAAAAGAAGAAAAATGTCTGCCTGCCAAAACGTCTGATTGCCAGCCGTAAACTCATCGGCAATCTTGCCCAAAATGATTTTAAGAAAAAATTTGCGGGTTCTTATTTTGGCGTGATATGGGCTTTCATACAGCCGGTGATCACAGTGCTTTTATACTGGTTTGTCTTTGAGTTTGGACTACATCAGAAAGTTAATGATTTAAGAACAGGAATCGAGGTGCCGTTTGTACTCTGGCTGATGGGCGGTCTTGTGCCGTGGTTTTATTTTCAGGAGGCTTTAAATGGAGGAACCGGGGTTCTTGATGAATACAGTTATCTGGTCAAAAAGGTCGTATTCCAGATCGATGCACTTCCGGTGGTAAAACTGATCTCTGCATTGTTCACACACGCTTTTTTTGTGGTATTTATGCTGGTTGTTTTTGCCGTTATGGGATTTTATCCGGATCTTTATGTGCTTCAGGTGGTTTATTATTCGTTTTGCATGGTGACGTTTACGGCAGGACTGATCTATGCGACAAGCGCTGTGACGGTGTTTTTCCGTGACATGAAAGAGGTTGTCGCCATTCTTTTGCAGATTGGAATGTGGGTGACACCGATCATGTGGAATTTTGAGAGTATGCAGGGCATTCCAAAATGGGCTGTGGTACTGCTTAAGCTAAATCCGATGTATTATATCGTTTCCGGATACCGGGATGCACTGATCAATAAAACGGCATTCTGGGAGCATCCGGGACTGACATTGTGGTTCTGGGGAATCACGCTGTTTACTCTCTGGGCAGGAACGACCGTATTTAAGCGTCTGCGTGTACATTTCGCAGATGTGCTGTAAGAGCATCGCAAGAATGAAAACTGTGGAATGAGGATAGTATGGATAATTTAGCAATCAGGGTAGAGGATGTCTGCAAAGTCTACAAACTTTATGATAAACCGTCTGACCGGTTAAAGGATGCTCTTGGACTGGTCAGAAAGAACCGTTTCAAAGAACATCATGCGTTAAATCATGTGTCATTTGAGGTGAAAAAAGGTGAGACGATCGGCATTATCGGAACCAATGGATCCGGGAAATCTACCATTTTAAAAATAATTACAGGTGTTTTAAGTCCGACAAGCGGTGAGGTGGAGATCGATGGAAGAATCTCAGCACTGTTAGAGCTTGGAGCCGGATTTAATATGGAATATACCGGAATTGAGAATGTCTATCTAAACGGTATGATGATGGGTTTTTCCCGCGAAGAGATGGATGCAAGGTTAGATGATATCTTAAAGTTTGCAGACATTGGCGAATTTGTGCATCAGCCGTGTAAGACCTATTCAAGTGGTATGTTTGTCCGGCTTGCATTTGCAGTGGCGATCAATATTGATCCGGAGATCCTGATCGTGGATGAGGCATTATCGGTCGGAGATGTATTTTTTCAGGCAAAATGTTATAAAAAGTTTGAGGATTTCAAGGCGCAGGGAAAGACCATCCTGTTCGTCAGCCACGATATCAGCAGTGTGGCAAAATATTGTGACCGTGTCATCTTACTCAATAAGGGAGATAAACTGGCAGAGGGAAATGCCAAGGATATGATCAACCTTTACAAAAAGGTTCTGCTTAAGAATTCAGACAAGATCACTGGCGGTAAGATTTTAGAAAATGATGCGTCCGATGGAAAGAAACTCTGGAAATCCAATTACCAGCTCAACCCGGATGTCAATGAATATGGAACCGGTGAGGCGGAGATCATTGACTTTGCGCTGATCGATGAATATGGCAATTATACGAACTGTATCCAGAAGGGGACTTCTTTTACCATCAAATCCAAGGTGAAATTCCTCTCTGATATACAGGATCCGATTTTTACTTATACATTTAAAACCGTACAGGGAACTGCTGTTACCGGAACAAACACGATGTTTGAAAAAGTGGGCATCGGGATGGCAAAGACAGGTGATACCTATGTTGCGACATTCCGCCAGAACATGGATATGCAGGGCGGCGAATATCTGTTATCCATCAGCTGCACCGGTTATGTCGGCGGAGAGTTCCGCGCGTACCACAGATTATATGATGTGGTCGGTGTGACGGTGGTATCCGACAAAAATACCGTCGGTTTTTATGATATGAATTCAGAAGTTACGATTGAAAAATGTGACGAATAGAAGAACGTAAAAGTGAGGAAGCAATGGGACATGTGAACGTGCCGGAGGGGCTGAAAGAGATCATACAACAGAATAATGAAAAAGCCTATCCGCAGATCATCATGGAACAGGCATCCTATCCGTACCTTTTTCATCTGTCGGATATCAGGGAGAACCTGATCGCATTTCTGCCGGTGACAAAGCAGATGCATGTTTTAGAGCGGAATGCAGGATGCGGTGCACTGACAGGAAAACTGCTTTCTATGGCGTTACATGTGACGGCAGTGGTGGAGAGTGAAGAGGAAGCTGACATTTTACGGGTGCGTTATGAAAATGCCGGCAATCTGACGGTTCTGGTTGTTCCGGCTTCGGATACAAAACCGGAAACAAATGTACTGTATCAGGATCAGGCCTATGACATGATATTGATTGCAGGCGAATTTTCAAAATTTCAAAATGAGCTTTCCTGTATGAGAGAACACTTATCTGACAACGGGAAACTCTATGTGGCGGATGCCAACCGTCTGGGACTGAAATATTTTGCGGGGTGTCAGGAGGAATACCGCGGGGGATATTTTTCCGGACTGGAAAATTATGATAAGGATCCGGAACGATTCACAGAGGATGACAGGCACGGTGAGGCGAGGGTCTATACCAGAAAAGAGTATGAACAGATCTTAAAAGAAGCTGGATTTCATGAAATTTATGTATATTACCCATATCCGGATCACAAGTTCCCATCCTGTATCTATTCGGATGAATATCTTCCGGGAAGGGGAGAACTTTCCGACAACCGGAGAAATTTTGACAGGGACAGATTACAGCTTTTTGATGAAAAAAAAGTTTTTGATACGGTTCTGGCAGAAGGGTTATTTGGAGAACTTGCCAATTCCTTTTTGATCGAGGCAGGAAATAGGACCGGAGAACAGCGTGTGATTTATTCAAAATATTCCAATGAGAGGGCAAGGCAGTTTGCCATCCGCACGGATATCTGCAAGAAAGCGGATGGAGAAAAAAGTGTCAGAAAATATGCACTTTATCCGGAAGGAAGAGAGCATATCTGTCATATGGAGAAGTCATACGAAAAATTGTCATCGTGCTATGCGGACAGTAATGAGAAAATCAGATTCTGCGCCTGTCATACAAAAAATGATGCAGCCGTATCCGGTTTTGATCCCGGTGTCACACTGCAGGATGTGATGGAGCGGGCGATTGAAAGAAATCAGACGGAACTGGTGAAGCGCATCCTTGATGATTATGCAAAACGTATCATGGAATATGGTGGAAAACATCTGTTTACGCCAACCGAAGATTTCCGAAAAGTGTTTGGAGAGGTTCATTTTACAAAGGAAACTGAAGCGGTGGATATATGCGATATCGATATGATATTTGCCAATATTTTGATTCCTGCAGGCAGTGAGATGAAAATAGAGGAAGCAGAATGGACAGTCATTGATTATGAGTGGACGTTTTTCTTTTCGGTACCAAAGTTATTTGTATTATACCGTGCACTTTATTTTGCATATTACCAGATCATGGGAGGAAAAGGCACTCCGCTGGATGAGCTGTTAGCAGCTTACGGAATCAGTAAGGAATTAAAAGAACAGTTTGGCAGGATGGAGGAGAATTTTCAGGCATATCTGGGAAAGGGCAGCGTTCCGGTGCGCAATATGCAGCGTGTGATGGGAACAAAGATCGTTCCCTTAGAGCAGCTGCTAAGGCAGGATGCAGGGAATGTACAGATAGAAGAAATGCAGAATGTACCTTTTAGAGTGCGGAAGATTCTGTATCACATTGACAGACAGGAATATCAGGATGGCAGTGTGGTCTGTTGTGGATGGGCACTTGCAAAGACATGGAATGGAAAGGTACTTCCAGTTGATATAAAAGCAGTGATGCCGGACGGCACTGTGGTCACAGCGGAATTGAAAAGATATCCGAGAGCGGATGTCGCCGATGCATTAAAACTGCGCCGGACGTGCGATGTGAACCTGAACCTGGGATTTGACTGTGTGTTTATTGTTCCGCGCGAAACGGAATGGAAACTGATTTTTTCGTTGGGAAAACGCAGTGTGGAATATGATTACCAGAATAAATGACAGGAAGAAACAGTGACACCTGGGCATGAAACCGGGGAAAAGGAACAGGAAAGGACTTGACATGTACCAGACAAGAGAAAAAATTCAGAGTATCATTTTACTGCTGGCGGATCTGATATGCTTTGCCGTAAGTTATTTCGGGGGCGGTTATCTGTGGCTGGTGGGTTATCGAAATGTATCCGTCGCAAATATGAAGATAGAGCTGATGGAGAGCTTTGGCATCGTAATGGTTGTTTACATGCTGGTAATGCTCTTTTCGGATATTGATAATCGTTTTATTGACCGAAGTGTATTTCAGGAGTTGTGGGCAGCAATCAAAGCGAGCGTTGTGTTAGTATGTGTGACAGCGCTGACCATTTTTTTACAGCACAATAATGCGGAGGCTTCCCGAGGTGTTTATTTTTGTATTGCGCTGGTAAATATGTGCCTGTATTTTGGCATGCATATTATCATTAAATATTATCTGCTGCATGTTTACCGTAACAAAAGAGCAAATAATCAGGTATTTCTGGTCACAACGGCAGAACGTGTGGAAGAGGTGATCGCGGATGCAGACCATTCCGGAGACTGGATCCATCGTCTTGCAAGTATTGCGATCATTGATGAAAACCAGATTGGAAAATGGTATCATGGTGTTCCTGTCGTTGCCACTTATGATAATATGTTCCAGTATGTAAAAGAACAGATTGTGGATGAAGTTTTTATCAGTGTGCCGTATGAGACAGGAGATTCGCTTGCGGAGGTGGTCAACCGTTTTGAGGATATGGGGGCAACCGTACATGTCACGATTGAGATCTTAAACAAGTTTGATGATTACCATAAAACTTTTAATATGCTGGGAAATATACCGGTCGTCACATTTTCCAATCAGTCCTATGACTGGAAAATGCTTATGATCAAGCGTGTGATGGACATCGCAGGTTCGATCGTGGGACTTGTGATCACGGCAGTTGTGACGGTCTTTTTAGCACCGCCGCTTTTGATCGAATCTCCGGGACCTCTGTTTTTCGCACAGAAGCGTGTCGGCAAGAATGGAAGATTTTTTAAGATCTATAAGTTCCGTTCGATGTATAAGGATGCAGAGGAACGCAAAAAAGAACTGGAAAGCCAGAATGAGATGAATGGTCTGATGTTTAAAATGAAAGATGACCCGCGTATTACGAAGGTTGGAAAATTTATCCGTAAGACCAGTATCGATGAGCTTCCACAGTTTTTCAACGTTTTGAAAGGTGATATGAGTCTGGTCGGTACAAGACCACCGACGGTAGATGAGTTCAAACAGTATGAATCACACCAGAAACGCCGTTTAAGTGCAAAACCGGGCATTACCGGATTATGGCAGGTAAGCGGACGGAACGAGATTACTGATTTTGAGGATGTCGTGAAACTGGATGTACAGTATATTGATAACTGGAGTCTGGGACTGGATATCAAGATCATTTTAAAGACGATAAAAGTGGTGTTTGAAAAAGGCGGAGAATAGAAAGGAGACCTGATATGAATCAGAGATATGAGAGCAGAAAAGAATACAGTTTGATGGATGTGCTGCAGTATAACTTAAGAAAATGGTGGCTTGCGGCTGTCTTTGCGGCAGTTTTTGCAGTGATCGTCGGTGGATACAAGGCAAAAACCCTGATGCCATATATTGATGCAGAAGTCTATGATGACAGAATGCAGGTGGAGACTTCGGTGCTTTTAAAAGATTATAATTCCGGAAGTACTGTGGAGCGTGGCAATGATATTATGAAAATTGCAAAGAGCAGCAGTGTGTACGACGAATTCTGTAAAGTGACAGGAATCGATCTGACAAAACAGGCATTTACGGATATGTTTGAGTGTGAACAGACAGAGGCATCGGACATTATTACTTTTTATGTGGTGTATCCGAGAACGAGCTGGGATTATACCGTAAATGACGAAGAGGAAGCGTATGCTTTTGTGAACGGACTTCTTCAGGCATTGGATACCGTGACAAAGAAACAGGTCGGCACACAGTGTTTTACTGTATTTGATGAACCGCAGTCCCAGAGAGAAGTGACAAAGCTTGAAACTTATACCATCTCCAGTTCTGAGTTCCGCCAGGGAGTATTAAAAGCAGTGATCGCAGGTATTTTACTTGGCATTATGCTTGAGGTTGTTTTATATACATTGTGGATGATGATTTATAAAAAACCGAAGGATGCACAGGAAGTGCAGGAATGTTTAGAGACACAGATCGTTGATGTGATCACAAAAAAGAATGAAGATGAAGAAACCTATAAAAAAGCGGCTATGTTTTTGAATGGACAAAAAGCAGAAGGATGCCTTAAGATTAACTGTCTGCCGGTCGGAAGAACTGCGGATACCACAGCATTGCGTCTTGCGATGTGCTATGCAAATGAAAAGAAAAAGACTCTGCTGATCGACCTGAATGCAACTGACAGTGATGATGCATCTTTAAGTGCCTATGTTATGGGGAATACGACAGAATTAAAGTTACAGCAGATGAATGACTACTTAGACACCGTAAAGAGAAATTTGAAACAGGAACAGGGATTTGATCTTGTTGGAAATGAAAAGTTCAAAGAGCTTCTGGATCGCTTCTCAAAGCAGTATGAATACATTCTGGTCAATGGAAGGGATGTGTCGGCAATATCCGAAGGATATCAGACGGCATTGCTTTGCGACAGTAATCTTGTCATCTGCGGACGCAGAAATGTCAGAACGGAAGAACTTTATATGTTAAAGAATACGGCTGAGATCAACCATATCCATCTGGATGGAGTGCTGGTATATGATTTATAAGAATCTACTTTATACAGGAATGCTTTTCGTAGTACTTCCGGTCTGGTTTGGATTGTTGTGGGTATGGTATCTGAAAATAGAGGGAACGGTCAGAAAACTGTGCAACGCATGGGTGCTTGGACTTGCAAGCATGTTTGCATCGGGACAGATTTTGCTGGTGCCAATGATACTTGGCAAAAGGACGCTTACCGAGGCTGTCACACTTTGGAAGATATTTCTGGTGATTGTTTCCATTGTTATCATGGTAATTCTGATACGCAGATGTGGTATCTTAGTTACAGTAGAAAATAAGCTGGAAAACAAAAAAAAGAAAGTCGGAGCATGGAAAATCATTTTTGGAATTCTTGCAGCGGCGCTGATCCTTTTGCAGGCATGGATTCCGTATCATTACCAGCATATTGATGATGACGATGCAAGATATGTTTCGGAAGAAGTTTCTGCGGTTGTGCATGATACGCTTTTAGTGGATGATCCGATCACGGATGAATATATGTACTGGGATGTCGGGGAAGTAAGAAAAGATGTGACATCCCCATGGACGATGTATGTGGCAATGTGCTGTAAAATAACAGGAATTGCTCCGGCGGTGTTTTCACATACATTTTTTCCATTTTTTATGATCATCATCTGTTATGTGTTGTATGGAATGATCGGAAATGTACTGTTTCGCGGTGATGCGGAAAAAACAGCACTGTTTCTGATTGTTTTATCTGTGTTCCATATCTGGAATTTTACATCAACACATACACTGTCGGCGATGTTTTTATTGCGGATCTGGCAGGGAAAGGCAATCGTGGCGGGATTTATCATTCCATTGTTAATGTATTTGTTTTACCAGATCTTTATGAGTGAAAAACAGAGTATGAAATGGGCGGCACCATTGTATGCCTTAAGTTTTGCGGCAGCTCTTTTATCGGGAATGGGAATTATTATGGCACCAGTTATGATGGGATTGTACGGACTTTTAGATGGTATTTACCACCGGAATCTGAAACGTATGCTCTGTATATGGATCGCAGCACTGCCGTGTGCTGTTTATATGATTTATTATACGGCGGGGATTTAAAAAGGAAAGAGAACGGATATGGCAGCAGATTTTTATTCAATACTGGACAATTTTAAAAATTTTATTGGCGGACGTACCGGACTTTTTCACTGGTGCCTGTTTTGTCTTGCAGTTGTAATGCTGTTTTTCCTGGGAAGAAAATATCAGGAAGAGAAACAGACCGTCCGGTTTCTGGTATGGCCGACAATCCTGGTACTGTTATTTTTATTTAATCCATTATTTTACCGTTATGTGGGAAGCCGTTTCTTTGCAGGCGTGTACTGGAGACTGTTCTGGATGCTTCCGGTTTCTTTCACGGCTGCGTATGTGGTGGTCTGGCTGGTGTGCCGGTGGAAAAAACAGGCAGTCCGTATCGTTGTGCTTGTGGCGGCCCTTGGTACGATCGCATTAAGCGGACAGAAAATTTACAGTAAAGCAACCTTTACGGAGGCAGAAAATGAATATAAACTGCCGCAGGCTGCGCTGGATGTTGCGGATATTTTAGCAGGCGCAGGTGTCAACTGGAAAGTAAGATCGGTTGTACCGAATGAACTGCTCTGCTATATCAGACAGTACCGCTGTGATATCGGATTATTTTATGGAAGAAACGTGGGCGGATTTATTTCCGGGATCGGGGATGATGAAGTCGCAATGTATCAGCAGATGTGTCAGGAAAAACCGGACATGACAGTAGTGACGGATATTGCAAAGCGCAATCAGGTAGTATTTTTATGTTTTAACCGTACAGAACAGGAAATACCGGATGATATGAAGCCGTATGGATATCACTATTACAGGGAAACCGGAGATTATGTCATTTATATGCTTGGAGAGGAATAGATGGAGCAGATCAGAAAATGGATACGGGAAAATGACTGGAAGAGCATGGGGATCATTGCGTATTATGGATACTTTGCGGTCAATGTGCTGGTAAAAGCATTTGGTTATGACAGTAGTGATCAGATCTACAAATTTTTTATGCTTTCCGGCGTGATCCTTTTGGGAATGAAACTTGTTACAACCAGATATACGCTGCGGGAGATCGTTGTGATCGCGCTGATGCTAGGTGCAGGTCTTTTCATATGGGTAATGACCAAAAAGGCGACGATACTGTTTTTGTTTTTAACGATCATCGGAATCAAGGATGTGTGTTTCCGGAAATTGATTGAAATCTCTGTATGGACCAGACTTTTTGTAGCATTTATTATGGTAGCCGGATCCGCTTATGGGTTGTTTGATATTGGTTATAAGACAGTGCCAAATGCACAGTATGTGGAAGTACCGGTGTACAGTCTTGGTTTTAGTGAACCGAATGCTGCATATATGACAATTTTTCTGCTTCTTATGCTTATGCTCTATTATTTCTATGAAAAATTAAATATATGGTGGTTTTTCGGAACATGCCTGACAGCGTTTATTTTTTATAAAATAACATTTTGCCGTACCGGGATTATTGTATTCTTTTTTGCGTGGGGGATCATTCTGTTTGAAAAACTGGTCAAAAATAAAAAAGTGAAGTTTATTTATGCACTGTCTATACCGGTTGGAGCAATTTTCAGTTTTGTTATGATGATTCTATTTAACAGTGACAATGACATTATGAAGACGATCGACCGCTATGTATCAGGAAGGGTATATATCCTTGGAAAATATTATCATGACCAAGGGTTTGCGCTGCTTCCGAGAAACCAGGAGTATTTTTATGCAAGTTATCATGGGCTGATCGATAACGCATATATGTATATTTTACTGTACTGCGGATGGATTTTTGCAATCGCATTTTTTGCGGCACTCTGCGTTACGTTAGTCAGACTCTATAAAGCAGGGGGATATAAAGAATTAGTCATGCTTTCCGTATTTGCATTGTATGGGATCATGGAACAGTTTGTCTTAAATGGTTTTATGAATCCGTTTATTTTGCTTGCAGGTGTATTGCTATATCCGACGATGTTAAATGAGATCTCAGATGGAGGAGACAATGGAAAAATATCGAATTCTTCAAATTCATAATTTTTATCAGATCCCGGGCGGGGAAGACGTCGTGGTGCGCAATGAGAAAAAGCTGTTAGAGGAGCATGGACATGAAGTCTTTACTTACTATCGCAGTAACAAAGAACTGAACGAGGGGAATAAATTAAAAAAACTTTTTATTCCTTTTACGGCAGTCTATTCGTTAAAAACCTGCAGGGAAGTAAAAAAGATTATCCGTGAAAATAAAATCGATATCGTGCATGTGCACAATACCCTGATGATGGTGAGTCCATCTGTATTTTATGCGGCATTTCAGTGTAAGGTGCCGGTGGTCCAGACACTTCATAATTTCCGCATGCTCTGTCCGGCCGGATCATTTTTCCGCAACAATGTGATCTGTGAGGAATGTGTGAATGGCGGATTAAAATGTGCAATCCGGCACAAATGTTACCGCGGAAGTAAAATACAGACGATGGTAAGCTCTGCAATCCTCTGGATTCACCGTTTTCTTGGAACCTACTATCGTGTGAATTTTATCTGTCTGACGGAATTTAACAAAAATAAACTGTTAAGCTCCTTAGATCCGGGCAAAAAGATCGTGGATCCGAAACGTGTTTACATCAAACCAAACTTTACCTTTGCAGATGGAATCGTCCCGGTTAAAAAACAGCCTGAGGAAGAATATTATCTGTTCGCTGGAAGAGTGGAGGCATTAAAGGGAATTGACATTGCAGTAAAAGCTTTTGAAAAATTGCCGGATAAGATTCTTTATGTTGCGGGAACAGGACCGATGATGGATGAGATGCAGGCATACGTCAGCACCCATAATATGAAAAATGTCCGCTTTTTGGGTTACCTGCAGAAAGAGGAGATGACCGAGAAATTTTATAATGCAAAGGCAGTCATCATGACTTCCCAGTGTTATGAGGCGTTTGCCATGACGATCGCGGAGGCATATTCCTATGGCGTACCGGTGATCGCAGGACGTGTCGGCAATATGGATGGTATGGTGCAGGAAGGTGTGACGGGTGTAAAATTTGAGTATAACTCTATTGAGGATCTTGCCAGAAAAGTCTGTGAGTTTGAACAGATGGATCTAAACAGATTAAAGGAAAATGCGAGAGAATTTTATCAGCACCGGTTAAGACCGGAAGATAACTATCAGAAACTCATCAGTATCTACCACAGCATTTCAGAGGAAAAAGAACAATGAAAAAAAAGGCAGTATTTATCACGAATATACCATCGCCATACCGGGTGGATTTCTTTTCTTATATGCAGAAAAACTTTCCGGAATATGAGTTTCATATCATTTTTTCCGGTGCAGGCATGGAAAACCGGAAATGGAGTGTTGAGATGGAGGAGATCGAACATTATCATTTCCTGAAATCAAAGACGATCATCATCCGCAAACGGTTTGATGACCGATATGTGTTTATCCCGGTAGGTGTGGAAAAGACTTTAAATGAGATCGCGCCGGATGTGGTCTTTGCCATGGAGTACAACCCGACGATCCTTCGTGCGGTACATTGGTGCCGGAAAAAGAAGATCCCGTTTATCAGCTGGACGGACGGCACTTTAAATTCTGAGAAAAATATCGGAAAAGTACAGCGCTTATCGAGAAGCTATATTATAAAAAGAGCGGCGGCATTTATCGCGAGCAGCACTGCATCGCGTGAGGCACAGATCGCTTACGGTGCTGATGAAAAGAAATGCTTTATCTCATATCTTACCGTGGATATTCAGAAATATCTGTATGAGAAACCACAGAAAACAACCCCAAATGAGGGATTGCAGCTTCTGTATGTGGGAAGCCTGATCCAGCGGAAAGGACTTGATCTGTTACTGCCGGCACTTGCAAAAACACCGCAGGATATAAGGCTCTGGATCGTCGGTGAGGGGCAGGAAAAAGATCTGCTGCAAAAACAGTGCACAGAACTTAAAATTTCTGACCGCGTGGAATTTTTAGGATACCAGGAAGGCGAGCCACTGCAGAAATTATACCGCACAGCGGATGCTTTTGTGCTTCCGACCAGGGAGGACTGCTTTGGACTTGTTCTTTTAGAGGCAATGTGTGCATCTCTTCCAATCATTTCATCAAAATATGCAGATGGTGCAAGAGATCTCGTCTCAGATGGTGAAAACGGCTATATCATTGACCCGGAAGATGTGGATGGTTTTGCGGAGGCAATCGAAAAGGCTGCAGCCGGGGATATGACATCTGTCATGGGGAAAAAGAGTTACGAAAAGGCACATGAATTTTCTTTTGAACAAGTTTCAAAAGGTTGTATTGCGGCACTTTCGTATGTATTATCACAGAAATAAAGGATTAGTGCGAAAAATAAGCTCGATAGCTTATTTTTTGCACGGCTATTTGTTTCTAAATAAAAACAAATAGCTTTGATGGCAGACGAGAATTTGAGATTCTCGTCGCCTCTTCGCAACAAGTTGCTCAAAAATGAGGATGAATATGAAAAAAAAGATTTTATTTAACGGACTTGGAAACAGAGGATGGATCGGCGGACTTTATTATATTAAGAACATTATGTTCAGCTGCCTGCAGAACGAAAATATCATGGAACGTTTTTCGCTGGTGCTTTTGATCGATCCGGAACATGCCGATATTTTTGACTGTTTTAAAGAAAATGTAAATGTAGATATTCGTGTCTATGATGGAAATAATAAAATAAAACTGGCACTTTATGAGATGCGTCTGATCTGGTTTGGCGGGGTAAAATACTGCTATGCCTTAGAACTCAATAAGATCGGAAAACTCTTTAAAAAGAAGGGAATTTTCTGGATCCCGGATTTCCAGCACAGAACCCTGCCGGAATTTTTCGGTGCAGAGGAACTGGCTCACAAAGAGAAAAATGATCTTGCCATGACAGGAAGCGATAATCCAATGGTTTTAAGCAGTTTTGATGCGGCGAGAGATTTAGAGCGTTTCTATCCGGGACACCGATGCGCGGTCGAGGTGGTTCATTTTGTATCTTACATCGAACCGGAAGTGTGCGCCATCACACCGGAATTAGAGCAGAGCGTCCGTGACAAATTTGACTTAAAGAGAAACTATATCTATATTCCAAACCAGTTCTGGCAGCATAAAAATCATATCGTCATGGTAGAAGCAATCGAATGTCTCCTGAAAGAGGGCAGATTATGTGACTATGATTTTGTATTTACCGGCAATCTGAAAGATTACCGTAACCCGGAATATATTGATAAATTAAGAAAAATTATGGAATCAGACACGGTTTGTGCTAATATAAAACTGTTGGGATTTGTAGAGCGTACTGAACAGCTTGCAATCATGAAAAACGCACAGTTTATCGTACAGCCGTCACTCTGTGAGGGCTGGGGAACCGTATTAGAGGATGCGAAAGTGCTCAACAAAGTTGTGCTTTTATCAAACATCCCGGTACATCAGGAACAGCAGAACAAAAAATGTGTTCTCTTTGATCCACACGACCCGAAACAGCTTGCCGAAACGATCGCCCGCACCACGTGCATCCCTGCCGGAACATGAAGCCGAATATGCCGGAGACATGGAGCAGGGCATCGCCAATATGTACCGCGAGGCGAGAGAGTACTCGAGGGCACTTGAAAGGGTATTTTTATAGGAGGTTCGCCCATGAAAAAAATGATCATTACCGGCGTAAACGGTTTTATCGGAAGATGCGCCATGGAATATTTCAGCAAAGATTACGAGATCACCGGCATCGACTTAGCCGACCGTTACTGTGAGGACGGGGCAGAAATCCACTACTATCAGTGCAACATGTCCAAAGACTCACAGGAACTTGCCAACATATTTACCGGAGTGCAGCCGGATGTGATCTTACATTGTGCCGGCAGTGCCAATGTCGGAGCATCCATTGTAAATCCGATGGCAGACTTAGACGGCAATCTGCACAGTTTATACCAGCTGCTTCTGGCATTGAAATCATTTGAAAAAAGACCGAAAATCATTTTCTTATCAAGTGCAGGTGTCTATGGCAATCCAAAGCAGCTTCCGATCACGGAAAAAGATGCATTGGCACCGATCTCCCCATACGGCGTGCACAAGCAGATGGGCGAGGAACTCTGCAGCTATTATAACAGGGTACATGGTTACCATATCCGCTGCGTGCGTATCTTTTCTGCATATGGAAGCGGACTGCGCAAACAGCTTTTGTGGGATATTTATCAGAAATACTTAAATACCGGACGGATCGATCTGTTCGGAACCGGAAATGAGACGCGTGATTTTATCCATATTTCCGATATTCTGCGTGCCTTAGAGTTGATCTTAGGATATCAGGGACCGGAGGAGATCTTTAACGTTGCAAACGGCGAGGAAGTGTCTATCCGGGAACTTGCTGAGATTTATGCCGCACAGCTTGGAGAAAAAACGGATATCGTGCGGTTTAACGGGGAGACGAAAGTCGGCGATCCACAGAACTGGCGTGCAGATATTTCCCTGCTCAAAAAAATTGGCTACGAGAAAAAAATGGATCTTACCGAAGGAATCCGCGAATATGTAGGCTGGGTAAAACAGCAGGCATAGAAAGGGCGAAAAAGAATGGAAGAGACGAGAAGTCTGGCTCCGGTAATTTTGTTTACCTACAACCGGCCGGAACATACAAAGCGCACCATCGAAGCACTTGCAGCAAACGAACTTGCAGCAGAAACAGATCTGTATGTATTTTCCGATGCGGCAAAAAAAGATGCAGATAAAGGAAAAGTGCAGGAAATCCGTGATTATGTAAAGTCCGTGCAGGGATTCCGTCAGGTGGAACTGACCGCAAGGGAACAGAACTACGGTCTTGCAAAAAATGTGATCGAGGGTGTGACTGCGATCGTAAATAAATATGGAAAAGTGATCGTTTTAGAGGATGACCTTGTCACAAACCGCTATTTTCTTTTGTTTATGAATGACGGATTAGACCGTTACCAGAACGAACAGAAAGTGACCGGAATCACAGGGTTCTCCCATTTCGGGGATACTTTTTCCTACCCGTGTGAGTCCTATTTTAACACGCTCTCAGGCACAAGCTGGTCGTGGGCGACCTGGAGCGACCGCTGGAAGTATTTCGATGCGGACTGCGACGACTGGACGGATATGGTTTCCGATAAAAAACTGCGCAAAGCATTTAATTATGACAATACCTATGATTTTTACAAGATCATGAAAATGCAGAAAACCGATGAAAAGACCAACTCCTGGGCGATCCGCTGGTACTGGACGAATTTCCGGAAACAGGGACTGATCTTATCCCCGACAAAGTCTTTAGTCAGCAATGAAGGCTGGGATGGCACCGGGATCCACTGCGGCAATGAAAAGGGACCGGTATTCGACCATAAACTGATGACAGATCACAGGATCACAGAGTTCCCACAGGAGATCTGTGAAAAACCGGAGCTCCATAAGGCGATGAAAAAAGCACTGATCCATGAGTCACAGCCGAATCTGATCAAACGGATCTACCATGTGGTATTCCGGAAAAACTATATCGGACAGGCATAGAACATTTGAATGGCAGGCAAAACAGGCTGTCTGGAAATGAGGATGAAATAAATTATGAAGATACTTGCAATTTTTACCTGTTTTAACAGAAAAGAACTGACAAAGCGGGGCATGGCAACACTCTCAGAAAATAGAGACGTCACGTTTGACTATGTGATCTTAGACGACAATAGTTCTGACGGAACGCGTGAGATGTTAAAGCAGATGCGCGATGACGGCACATATCAGATCGACCTGATCGAGGGAGACGGAAGCAATTTCTGGAATGGCGGCATTGCCATATCTAACTGGAGTATTCGTGAAAACGGTACAGACCATAGCCAAGATTGGTGGTACTCCTATCTAAATCAATGTAGTGTATATAATACATCCATAACAAGCGGTGCAAGTGGTGCAGGACATAGCGGCAATAATTTCGCTATCGTTTATGGCTATGTTGATCAATACAATTCTTCATACATGACATATCCATCCATTACTTTCAGAGTTTCCACCAAGGTATCAACTGTATGGATTTGTAATTCATCATACACTTATGGAGTTATCAAGAACGGCAATCACTGGGATGATGGAGAGGATGATGGTTGGACCGGTTCCGCCAAACCGTTGAATAATACTTTCTCGGACGGAAAGAAAGGCTACCTGACGATTGAAGCATACGGATTTAATGGTTCGACACCGACAAATGGGGGTAACCCTTTGACATTTGATCTTGCTAACTATAACACAAGTTCTACCGGTAATGTCATAGATCAATGGACAGAATGGGATTTGTCCGCATTAGGTAGCGTGACAACAATCAAATTTAATATCGTTGGTAATGATTCCGGCACCTACGGCTTAAACACTCCGGCATATTTCTGTCTTGATGATATTTCTTATTCACGATAAATATAAAAAGTGCACACCCTTATTTAATTATATGAAACTTGCATCTATACTTTATACATTATTAGTCCTGTTTCTTTTTTGCGGGTGCAACAAAGACGATATTATTTCGGAGTCAGTGAATCTACCTCCGGAAATTCTGTTGGATAGTGAAGATGGAGTTTACACAGTAAAAGTTGGTCACGAATTAACAATAAATCCAACAATAAAATATGCTGAAAACGCTATTATCAAGTGGACTCTTGACGGTCAGATTGTAAGCAGAGAACCGTCATTCACAAAGCGTTGGGATGAAGAAGGTGTCTTTTATCCCGTTTTAACGGTTGTCTCTGAATACGGGGAAGCTGTAGAAGAAATGAAAATAGAAGTGTTGTCTTTGACACCACCTGTTATTTCACTTAAAATACCATCCCAGGGATTGAAGATAGTAGCAGGTACAGACTATGTCTTTTCACCTAATATCCAGCATGATGATCTTGACGATTTCATGATTGAATGGTTCGTAGATGGAGTATCTGTAGGTAATGAGAAACAATATACA
>OHEL01000652.1_pt1 | contig 19227 bp, 12 predicted proteins | sample 1567251 | NCBI WGS metagenome assembly OHEL01 (sample SAMEA3879601, study PRJEB24766) | human gut metagenome | biome: human-associated habitat; feature: feces | place: USA | collected 1985/1987
CAAGAGTAGCCTTAGAAGAGGTAAGTTTCAACACAAAGTTACCGTCAATATCCGTTACAGTACCCAGTGTCGTACCGCTGACCGATACAGTGGCACCAATCAATGGCTCATTGTTCTCGGCATCTACTACTTTACCTTTTACTGTTCCTTGCGCAACAGCCGTAGCAGTGAAACAGATTGTCAGAACTGCCAACAGGAGGAAATGCTTTAGATGATTTCTCATAATTTTGTCTTTGATTTAAATTAATTAGTTAGTATTTCATTCCCAATAGGAAAGACAAAGATAAAAATTTAATTCATATAAATTGAATTTATATTAGATTATTTAAACGAAAAGGGTACTTTTTAGGCGGAATATGACAATTATGTTAAGAAAAGAACAAAAAGCCGCCTCAAAAGAGGGGAAAACTGTCCGGAAATTCCAGAGCAACTGCCACATATTACTGTAGAAAGAAGGGCAAATGGAAACCGCCGGAACTATTTTCAGCATACCTTATTCCCAAAGCCGTATCCACTGATCCGGACAAATCCGGCCCGCCCCTACGACAAAACGACAGGTCACTTTCATTCAGGCTCTCTCACTTTCAAAATGACAGAGCAAAAAGAAAACGAAAGAATGTGCATACAAAAAGAGGCGCACCTTCATGGGTACGCCTCTCTATCCTGTTCCTGTATTGTCTGATACAGGCTATTTCATTTAGTTAAAGATATAACGGACACTGAACTGTATGGAATACGTAGAATTGAAACTGTTCAGATTGGAATACGTATCAGTCAGTTTCTTTCCTCCGTTCTTCTGGAACTGGTAAGCGCCGCCCTTATAGCTCAACAAGGAAGTATTGTTCACCGTCTTATAAATTCCCCAGTCGCTGTTCAGCAAGTTCAGGAAGTTCTTGATATCCACTCCGAACTGCAAGGTATTGCGCTTGCCCCCTACATTGAGGAAGAAATCCTGATTGAACTTCAAATCCAGCTGATGATGCCAGGGCATGATGGCTCCTCCGCGTTCGGCATACTTGCCTTTACGGCCTTTCAGATAACTGTCCTCATTAATGTAAGCCCAGAAATCATCGCGCTGCTCCTTGGCAGAATAAGTCACCTCACCCGTCTTGCTGTCAGTATAATCGGCAAAGTTCCACTTATCCAGCGCCTCGCGGGATGCCGGAATGTACAGCAAGTTGTTTGAGCCGTAATCGCCTACAATATTTCCGGTGAATGTATAGGAATAACGGGCGGCGGAATATCCTCCGGCATAGCCCATGTTCATACCCTCATAAATCAAAGACAAGGAGGAAGCGAAATTCTTGGCGTATTTAATACGGTAAGCGGCGGAAGCCAGCACACGGTTGGGCGATACATACGTACCATAGCCGGTCTCCGTGTCATTATTTCCGTTGACAGAGTAACGGTTGTTGTAATAAGCCGAGTTCACCTGGTCGCCGATGCCGTCGCCATACGACTTGGCATAAGAACGGGTGTAGGAAGCGGAAAGATGCAGGCCGAAATCAAATGTCTTGGCCAGTGAGGCGGTGAGTGAGTAATAATAAGCGCTGTTTCCCGCATTGGTGATATAATAAGCATCCGTCTTGTTCGCATTGGAGTACTCAAACATTCTGCGGACATCACCCGGAGCTATCTCCTGCTCTCCTTTAAACTTACGTCCCAAATTGGTCACTGTAGCCGGATTGAACTCTTTACTGAAAATACCTTCCAACGTAAAGTCAATGTCTCCGGGAAGTTTTGCATCAAAAGCCAATGATGACTTCCAGGTGGCATTCATCTTCAAGTCGCGGTCAATGATGGTGGCTCCGGAAGGTGCGGCAGGATCGGTAGCCGCCGGAAGGTTCAAGTTAGGATCTTTCAACATATCAGCCACGCTGGTGTGGAAACTCGGTTGTCCGTACTTAGCGTCCTTCTGCTCGTTATAATAATAGGTGCTTTGTCCGCAATTGGCATTACCTACTGCCGAAACCAGCCATACGAACGGCAGACGGCCGATGAAGTAACCGCTACCGCCGCGCAATACATACTTACGCTCGCCTGTAAGGTCCCAGTTGAAGCCGATACGGGGGGAGGCGGTCAGCTGGTAGGATGAAGGCAACTGGTCTGTGGCGTAATGATATCCGTCAAAGTCAATCTGTGCGAAATTCTTGTTATAGTTGTTCTTCAGCTCCGGATAAATGGGCAGTTCGAAACGCACCCCGGCAGTCAGTCTGAAGTTGTCTGTGATATTCATCTGGTCCTGCAGATAGAAAGAAAGCTGCTGGTACTTCATGTTCGCCAGGAACTGGGAACCGTCCCCGGTGTTGGAATAAGTGACACCGAAAGCAGCCGGAGCTCTGTTGTTCACAAAATCATCCCAAGAGGAATAGACATAATAACCGCTACCCGCCTGCATGAATCCGTTCACTGCCTTATTGGACTCAAACTGGATACCGCCCATAAAGTTATGGATACCGCTGGAGAAATTGAATTCATCGGTAATGACAAAGGTCTTCACCTGGCGCAAGTTCCCTTCTGTAAAGGGGTCCGGGCCGAATGAGGCATACAGGGAGCCTTGGTCAAGAATATCCACCGTAGGGAATGTTCCACCTTCGTAAGTACGAGGTTCGTTCTGATAAGAATAAGTAAAACGCAAGGCGTTATTGATTGCACCCCACTTTGAATTCCATTCGGAAGCTATGGAAGTGAAGTTCTGCTCTTGCATGTAGCGTGAGCTTTCAAAATACATACCGGCATTCGCTGTACGTCCCGAACTGCTCTTGCCCGCACTGCCGTCTACTCCGCCCGGATAAATGATTGAATCCTTAAACGGAGTGGTGGAAGAGGAAGGGTTGGAGGAATACTTGGAATGGGTATGGGTGAAACGGAAATTAATCTTGTTGTTGTTGTTGATGTTCCAGTCTAGACGCCCCATGATCTTATAAGAAGGAGTTTCCAAAGAGTATCCTTGATAACGTCCCGGATTATAGTTGTATTTTTCCGACAGGTATTGGCTGATGTTGTTCATCCCCACAAAGGTACGGCCGCCTACCGTTGTGGTGTTCTCGAACGGACGGTGCACGATGCCGTTGGTGCTCCATTCGTCATTGGCGCCGCTACGCGCTATGCCCGACGGACCTGCCTGCACATTATCCTGATATTCGCCGTTCACGAAGAAGAATAACTTGTTTTTAATGATCGCACCTCCCAAAGAAGCTCCGTAGGTGGTACTGTGGTCACGGTTGCGGGTCAGCTCATAGTCCTCTACCTTATTACCGGTAAGGTGGGTATTGGAAGTATACATATAGGCTGTACCTTTGAACTCATTCGTACCACTCTTTGTCACGGCGTTGATGGCACCTCCTGTAAACCCGCTCTGACGGACATCAAAGGGAGTGGTGGAAACGGAAATCTGTTCCAATGCATCCAGAGAGATAGGCGAACCGCCTGCCGGCAAGTTCGAGCCGATACCGAAGGCATTATTGAAAGCGGCTCCGTCCACAGTGACATAAGACTGGCGGTAGTTACCTCCACCCACTGAGAAACCGCTACCGATATTGGCTCCCTGAGGGGTCAGGCGCATGATATCGTTCATGCTGCGGCTCACCGTAGGCACTTCCGACATTCTGGCCGCATCGACATTGGTCACCGCTCCGGCGCGGTCAGACTTCATATTGCTGCTCTTGGAAGCGGTTATCACTACTTCATCCAGCAGTTCGGTAGACTCCTTCAAGTTCGCATCCAATACGTAATTCTCTCCCAACTGGAGATTGATGCTCTTGTAAACCACTGATTGATAACCTACATAAGAAACTTCTACTTTGTAAGGGCCGCCGGCACGCATGCCCTGGATGGAATAACGGCCGTCCACATTGGTAATGGCCCCATAATGGGTGCCGGACGGCTCATGAATAGCCTGAATCGTCGCGCCGATAATGGCTTCATTGCTTTGATCGACCACCTTTCCACTCATTGACGAGGTAGTGACCTGAGCGTTAACAGTAGCAGCGATTACCAACATAACCACCGCAAAAAAAGATCGCATTCTTTTTACCATAAACTTTTTATTAATTAATATTATAATTAATGTCTTAAAAGACGTTGCAAAGATAGCTAATAGAAACGATATACAAACTACAAATCGGTTACAATTTACAGTGGCAGGTCTATAGAAAGAGAATTTATAGTTTTATGGTGAACCACATTCATCCTGCCGGATGACCCCGGGACACGGGCCGACGGGAATTCCATGCGGTGCGCGCATAATAAGATAGGTGTATAATAAAAAGGCTCTTAACCTCAAAAACGTCTTTATACTGAGGAAGTTGCCATACATTTCTGACGAGCCGTTGTGTGTATATGCAAACTTACCCAAGAATACGTTACTGTTCGTACACTTGGGTAAGATTTTATAGACAGGGCGTCATCAGTCTTCCATCAGCTTGCGGTAGCGCACCCGTTTCGGCTCCTCATTACCCAAACGCTTCATCTTGTTCTCTTCGTATTCCGAATAGGATCCTTCAAAGAAAAAGACCTCACTGTTTCCTTCGAAAGCCAGGATATGGGTACAGATACGGTCCAAGAACCAACGGTCGTGGCTGATCACCACCGCACAGCCCGCAAAATCGTCCAGACCTTCTTCCAACGCGCGCAGCGTGTTCACGTCAATATCATTGGTAGGCTCGTCCAGCAGCAGCACGTTGCCTTCTTCCTTCAGTGCCATAGCCAGATGCAGGCGGTTGCGCTCACCACCCGAAAGCATTCCACAAAGTTTCTCCTGATCGGCTCCCGAAAAATTGAAACGGCTGAGGTAGGCACGCGCGTTGATATCCCTGTTTCCCAGACGGATCAGTTCGTTTCCACCGCTGATCACCTGATAAACGGACTTGGCAGGGTCGATATCTTTATGTTGCTGGTCCACGTATGCCAGTTTCACGGTCTCCCCTACCTCGAAAGTACCTTTGTCTACGGTTTCCAGTCCCATAATCAAGCGGAACAAGGTAGTCTTTCCGGCACCGTTAGGACCGATTACACCGACAATGCCGTTAGGGGGCAGCATGAAATTCAGGTTATCGAACAACAGCTTGTCACCATAAGCTTTCGCCACTCCTTTGGCCTCGATCACCTTGTTTCCCAAACGGGGACCGTTCGGGATGAAGATTTCCAGTTTCTCTTCCTTTTCTTTCACATCCTCATTCAACAATTTGTCGTAAGAGTTCAGACGGGCCTTTCCTTTTGCCTGACGGGCTTTGGGAGCCATGCACACCCAATCCAGCTCGCGTTCCAAGGTCTTGCGGCGTTTGCTTGCCACTTTCTCTTCCATCTCCATGCGTTTGGTCTTCTGTTCCAGCCAGCTGGAGTAATTTCCTTTCCAGGGAATTCCTTCGCCACGGTCCAGTTCCAGAATCCATCCGGCTACATGGTCCAGGAAGTAACGGTCGTGGGTTACGGCAATCACCGTACCTTCATATTGCTGCAAATGCTGTTCCAGCCAGTCGATACTTTCCGCATCCAAATGGTTGGTAGGCTCGTCCAGTAACAGAATATCCGGCTTCTGCAACAGCAGACGGCACAATGCCACACGGCGACGCTCGCCTCCCGAGAGGTTCTTCACCGGCTGGTCTTCGGGCGGACAGCGCAACGCATCCATGGCGCGTTCCAGCTTGCTGTCCAGATTCCATGCGTCCGTAGCGTCAATGATGTCCTGCAACTCTGCCTGACGGGCAAAGAGCGCATCCATCTTTTCAGAATCCTCATAGTATTCGGGAAGCCCGAACTTATTGTTTATTTCTTCGTATTCCGCCAGTGTGTCCACGATGCTCTGCACTCCTTCCATCACCACCTCTTTCACTGTCTTTTCATCATCCAGATGCGGTTCCTGTGCCAGATAGCCTACAGAGTAGCCCGGCGAGAACACCACTTCTCCCTGATAACTTTTCTCCAGTCCGGCAATGATTTTCATCAGTGTTGATTTACCCGAACCGTTCAGACCGATGATACCGATCTTAGCACCGTAAAAAAAGGATAGGTAGATGTCCTTCAATACCTGTTTGTTCGCCTGGAAGGCTTTGCTTACGCCCACCATCGAAAAGATAATCTTTTTGTCGTCTGCCATATTCTTTATATTATTAATTTATGTAAGTTGCCATATTTCACTGTTTTTCCTCCATCTTTCTGTAATACCACGGATGTGTGAAGAACTCATACATCAGCAGCAGAACGACACAGATACCGATACATATCCAATAAATGGTATCGGGATGACCCTCAGTCCACATATTCTCAAACAGGAAACCAATCAGTACTCCTGCCTCCCACATCAGCTGATAGGTATTGTTTCCCGTTCCCCGCTCGCAATGCCTCGGCAGGCTGATCATTTTTATAAAGAAACGTGACACAGTGGTTCCGGTTCCCATCCCCAACAAAATACCAGCTATATAACTGTTCATCAAGCTATTGGAAAAAGCGAGCAATAACAATCCTCCTATCATTGCCGCCTGCCCCAGCTCTACCTCCGAACGACCGGAAGCATGAGAAAGCACGTAACGCAAAAGCAGCAAAGACAGGACAAAGCCTATCAGGATACAAACAAAAAACAATTCATTGTAAATATGTGCCACCAATATCCCAAAGATAATGGCCACCATCATCATATTCATCCCCGGCCACAAAGTGCGCGGCAGCAAAAAACGGTCCAGCGAGAACCATGAAGTGCTGAGCGGAGCACGGAAAGGAACTTTCACCGCCGGAATCAGCACCAGCGCCAACGCTCCCAGAGCCATACTGGTATAAATGATATGGTGAAAATTCCAATAAGGATAAATATAGATCCCCAAGGCAAGACCCACCACCATTCCAAAACGACCCGCCCAGGCAAAAGCGATATTGGCGTCCGTGCGGCGGCGGGAAGCAGTGACATCAATCACCAATGTACTGCCCGTAGTCATGGTAATGACGCTGAACAGCCCTCCCTGGACAGCCCTGACCAAAGCTACAAATCCTACGGTCGCAACGTACGGATATAGCAGACTGGATGCCACAAACAGGAATATCGCTATAAAGCACACACTTTTACGTTTGAACGTATCAATAAGGTAGCTGTTGAATGTTCCCGGAAGGAACATGGCCAGCCCGAAAACAGCAATGGCTGCTCCTGCTTCCGCATAACTGCAATACCAGTGCCGCACCATCCATAAAGGCAGCACAGGAAGCATCATGTATAGTGATGCATAAAGCAAAAAATTGGAAAGGGATAACAAAAACATATTCCCAGTCCACAGTTTTGCCTTTTCATACGGAAAGAAGAAGTCATCATACATATCAGCAAAAACTTTTAATATTGTTCGTCTTCGTTAGGGAAATCCCCTTTTTTCACATCATCCACATACTGCTGTATGGCTCCCGTCATAACTGTATGCAGATCGGCATAACGACGGAGGAAACGAGGACTGAAACCGTTGGTCATCCCCAGCATGTCCGATACTACCAGCACCTGCCCGTCTACCGCGCCACCGGCTCCGATACCGATAACGGGAATAGTCAGTTCCCTGGCCACACGCTCTGCCAGTGACGCAGGGATTTTCTCAAGTACCAGCGCAAAACACCCTGTCTCTTCCAGCAGATGTGCATCGCTCAACAACTTCTCGGCCTCTTCCTCGTCCTTGGCGCGTACAGTATAGGTTCCATATTTATTGATAGATTGCGGCATTAACCCCAAATGTCCCATGATGGGAATGCCGGCAGCAATGATTTTCTTTACCGCATCAATGATCTCCACGCCCCCTTCCAGTTTCAAAGCATCGGCGTGCGTAATCTTCATTACTTTGATCGCATTGGTCACCGCTTCGTATTCGGAAGTCTGGTAAGTGCCAAAAGGCAGATCCACCACAACAAGCGCGCGTTTCACCCCACGGACCACAGACTTTCCATGATAAATCATCTGATCAAGGGTGATAGGAAGTGTGGTCACATTTCCTGCCATGACATTCGAAGCGGAGTCGCCTACCAATATAACATCGATGCCTGCGCCATCTACAATCTGCGCTGTCGTGTAATCATAGGAGGTAAGCATAGAAATTTTCTCGCCTCTCTGCTTCATTTCCACCAAACGGTGGGTAGTTACTTTGCGTGTATCACCTGAAATATATCCTGCCATATTTACTTTAATTTATAAAAAACGGCTGCAAAGGTAGATGTTTTAGTTGACATTACCTCATCATATTCTTCATTTTTTCGAAACTGAATCCATTAAAGTCCTGAATAACAGCATTTGCCTTGTCGCGTATTTGCTCTTCAGAATTGGTGGTAGCCAGTCCTATCACAGTCATTCCGGCACGGTTCCCCGCCTCAAGGCCATGAAACGAGTCCTCGAAAACCACACAGTTCTCCGGCACGGTGTCAAAAACTGTCGCACCTAACAGAAAGCATTCGGGGTCAGGCTTGGAATGAGTAAACATTTCAGCAGTGAGGATACGGTCCACACTTTGCTTCAATTCCGGGTGTGCTTTATATACGTTGCTCATCTTCATCTCATTTGAACTTGTGACTATAGCTATCTTTACCCCGTTTTCCCTCAATTCTTTCAGGAAAGCCTCTACGCCCGGGATATAATTATATAACATATTTTTTTCAAATTTGTTCAAATCTTCTGTAATTTCATGCTGCACCTCTTCCATTCCGGCAAAATAGTTGGCATAAATCTGTGTCAAGGTCTGTCCTTTTATCAACCGGCCGAATTCGGGAAGCTCCGGATGGTATTTCCGTCCTTGTTCATTCCAGAAGATACTATACTGAGTCTCAGTGTCCATTACCACTCCGTCAAAATCGAATAAAGCTGCTATGCTTTTTGTTGAATTCATATTACTTTTAGTTTGATTTAACGCCACAAAGGTCCGAATAATCCTCCATATTCCTAACTTTGCAAAGCTTAAAAATAACAAAAACGCGAATGAAAGAAAACAACCCGCACATACTGGGTACAGAAAAGGTCGGAAAGCTGCTTTTAGAGTACTCTATCCCTGCCATCATAGGGATGACACTGACATCACTGTACAATATTATTGATAGTGTATTTATCGGCCATGGTGTCGGCGCCATGGCCATATCGGGTTTGGCTATTTCTTTTCCGCTGATGAATCTGCTGGTGGCATTCTGTACACTGGTCGGGGTGGGTGGCGCTACCATTTCTTCTATCCGCCTGGGGCAGAAGGATACGGACGGTGCCGAGAAGGTGCTGGGAAACGTAACGGTGCTCTGTGTGATAAATTCTATTTTCTACGGAGGCATCACCCTGCTGTTTCTGGACCGGATTCTGTTCTTCTTCGGGGCAAGCCATGACACGTTGCCATACGCCCGCGACTTTATGCAGATTATATTAATAGGAAGTCCTGTCACCTATGTAATGATCGGACTGAATAATATCATGCGTGCCACCGGTTATCCCCGAAAGGCGATGCTGTCCTCCATGCTGACAGTGGGATGCAACATTATTCTGGCTCCTGTCTTTATTTTCTGGCTCGGTTGGGGAATCCGCGGAGCAGCCACGGCAACCATCCTTTCACAGTTTGCCGGCATGATATGGGTGCTGAGCCATTTCATGCAGGAAAAAAGTTATATCCGCTTCAAGAAAGGGATATTCAAATTAAGGAAACGGATCGTAGAGAATATCTTCAGTATCGGTATGTCGCCGTTCCTGATGAATGTCTGCGCTTCGGCCATTGTCATTATATTCAACAAGAGCCTGCTGCTCTACGGGGGCGATCTGGCTATCGGCGCATACGGCATATTAAACCGTCTGCTGATGCTGTTTGTAATGGTTATCATGGGGCTGACTATGGGAATGCAACCGATTGTGGGCTATAATCATGGCGCACACAAATTCGGCCGGGTGAAGCAGACTTTGAAATATTGCATGATTGCAGGGGGGTGCATCACTTCGTTGGGATTTGCTTTCAGCGAACTTTTCCCTAATTTGGTTGTTAATATGTTTACAGACGATAAAGAACTTACAGCATTGGCACGCACCGGGTTACAAATCGGAGTACTGATGTTTCCTTTCGTGGGAATACAAATTGTAATTTCCAGTTTCTTCCAATCTATCGGGAAAGCGAAAATTTCTATCTTCCTCTCCTTGTCCCGCCAACTGTTGTATTTATTACCCTGCCTGCTGTTACTACCTCATTGGTGGGGACTGAACGGTATCTGGCTCAGTATGCCTGTATCCGATCTGTTAGCGTTTATCACAGCCTGCCTGATGCTGGCACATCATATTAAAAAATTAAACAAGATCACAGAAGTATGATATTTAATGCAGAAAACATTCTCTTGATAGGTTCCATCCTATTATTCGTAAGTATTGTAGTGAGTAAGACCGGATACCGGTTCGGAATCCCTACGTTACTTGTTTTTTTATTGGTCGGCATGCTGTTCGGAAGCGATGGTCTGGGACTCCAGTTCCATGATGCGGGCGAAGCCCAGTTCATCGGCATGATGGCCCTTAGCATCATTCTGTTCTCAGGGGGTATGGATACCAAATACTCGGATATCAAGCCTGTATTGCCACAAGGCATACTGCTTTCCACCTTCGGTGTGTTGCTTACTACTATTTTCACCGGATTCTTTATTTATTGGATTTCCGGATTCTCGAATGTCAGCATTACCATGTCCCTGATGACGGCCATGCTGCTGGCGGCTACCATGTCCTCTACGGACTCTGCTTCCGTGTTCAACATCCTGCGCTCGCAAAGCATGAATCTGAAACATAACCTCCGACCGATGCTGGAACTGGAAAGCGGAAGTAATGACCCTATGGCGTATATGCTTACTATCGTCCTGATACAGTTCATCACGTCGGCAGGCATGGGGGCAGACGATATTCTGATTTCATTCCTGATTCAGTTTGCTGTGGGTGGCACATCAGGATTCCTGCTGGGAAAACTGGCGGTAGCAATCATCAACAAGATTGACTTGAAGAACCAGTCACTCTATCCTATCTTGCTGCTGAGCTTTATTTTCTTCACATTCACCATGACCGACCTGTGTAAAGGAAACGGCTATCTGGCTGTCTATATAGCAGGAATGATGGTGGGTAACGCACGCATTGTAAACCGTAAGGAGATCGCTACTTTTATGAGCGGCATGACCTGGCTCTTCCAAATTATCATGTTCCTGAGCCTGGGATTGCTGGTGAATCCCCATGAAATGTTGTCCATCGCCATACCGGCAACCTTGATCGGCATTTTCATGATTGTCCTCGCCCGCCCGCTCAGTGTCCTGCTCTGCCTCCTTCCCTTTAAAAAGATGAACATCAACTCACGGCTGTTTATTTCCTGGGTGGGATTGCGCGGAGCAGTACCTATCATATTCGCCACTTATCCGGTAGTAGCTGATGTGCCGGGATCTACTCAGATTTTCAATATCGTATTCTTCATTACCATATTGTCTTTAGTGGTTCAGGGAACGACCATTTCATGGATGGCCAAATTACTCCATCTGGATACCCCACTGGAAAAAACAGGAAATGATTTCGGAGTAGAGATACCGGAGGAAATCAATACAGACCTCCGCGATATCGTACTGACGGAAGAAATGCTGGCAAAAGGAAACAGACTAATGGATATGAACCTACCTAAAGGTATGCTGGTGATGCTGATAAAAAGAGGAAACGAGTTCATGATTCCCAATGGCTCTCTGCAACTGCACGCCGGTGACAAGCTGCTGATTATCTCGGAAAGCAAAACGAAATAAAAAATTTGCCCATGTGCCCACGTGCTGCGCTATGGTCCCGCATGGCAATTGGCACATGGGCAAATTCGCACATTATTCAACTGAGCAACAGCATGATATTCAATGCGGAGACAATCACCGCAATGGTATAAAGCACGAATGAACTCCACCGGGAGTTGGCATATTTGCCCATCACCCGTTTGGAAGAGGTCAGTCCTACTTGCAGGAACACCGTGAAAGGCAGCTGGATACTCAGAATCATCTGAGAAATGATAAGTCCGTAAAAGGGATTCTCAATAAAGAAGATAAGAACCAATGCTATCCCCAAAGAAATCAAAATACCGACCTTAGAGTGGATATCCTTGATATGATAAGACTCACCGAAAATACCTGCAAAGATAGAACCTGCCGCCATACCACTGGTTATGGTGGAGGAAATCCCCGCCATCAGCAATGCCAAAGCAAAGATGATTCCGGCATGGCTGCCCAGCAACGGGTCAAGCAACGACTTCGCCTGCTGCAACTCTTCCACCGGAGTCCGGGTACGGAAGAAAGTAGCGGCTGCCAGTAAGATCATGGCACTATTGATGGCCCATCCTACAATCATGGAGAACAAAGTATCATAGAATTCATATTTCAATACTTTACGAATGGAGCTCTCGTCCTGCTTGTTGTACTCGTGGCTCTGTATCACCTCTGAATGCAAGAAAAGGTTATGCGGCATAACCACTGCCCCAAGTACGCTCATGATAATCAGCATACTGCCCTGGGGTATCTCAGGAACCACCCAGGAACGGATCGCCACAGGCCAGTCAATATCTACCAAAAACAACTCATACAGAAACGAAAGGCCGATTACGGATACAAAAGCAATGATGGCTCTTTCTATCTTTTTATATGAATTGGAAAAAAGCATAATGACGACAAACATCGTAGTAAGGACAGATCCCCAGGCAATGGGAATTTCCAAAAGCATCTGCAAGGCAATGGCTCCTCCCAGTATCTCCGCCAGCGAAGTGGATATGGAGGCCAGCACCGCGCTGCCCAAAATGGGACGGGATATCCACTTGGGACAATACTGCGTGGCTGCTTCACTCAGGCACAATCCCGTCACAATGCCCAGGTGGGCCACATTGTGCTGCAACACAATCAACATAATGGTAGACAAGGTCACCACCCACAACAACGCGTAACCAAATTCGGAACCGGCCGCAAAATTCGAGGCCCAGTTTCCCGGATCAATAAAACCTACAGTAACCAGTAATCCGGGACCAATATATTTAAAGAAATCAAGACCACCCAGATAACGCTTGTGATCCGTACGTTTTAATTCATCTATAATGCGAGACATGTTTTACTTTTTTTGTTTGCACAAACTTACTAATAAAAAACAAAAATCCATTTGCTTTGTTCAAACTTATAGTTTACTTTCGCTTCAAAATACCGATTTATAATGAAAAGAGAAACAGTTATAATAGCGGCCCTAGGCATCCTTACTTTGGCAGGATGTAATAATAACCACCGTTCACAAGTCCGTAAATTCAAACAGACAGCCGAAAAGACCAACCGGTCCTGCCCCACACGCATGAACGAAACGATTACACTGGACAGCACCTGTTATAATGAGAAAGATAATAGTGTGAGCTATTTCTACAGTGTTACAGGAGAACTGGACAACGCCACTTATATGAACACCCATTATGCCGCCTTTAAACAAGCCCTGCAGGATGCAGTAGACAACTCGGTGGAAATGGAGGAATACCGGAAATTCGGTACTTCCATCCGCTATATCTATTATTCGGGATCAAGTAAAAGGCAACTGGCTGCATTCTCCTTCAATTCCCCCAAATAGATTCCGTTTCAGCCCATCCGGATGCATGATACCACGCTATGGAAGACTTGAAATAATTGTTCCAAAGCAAATATTTGGGAGTGGTGAATGAATTGGGGATATACATACCCATTCCACTGTAGTTATCCCCATCTATTCTGTACAAGGATGAGGTGGGATCATGAGTATAACCTGTATAAACGACCGTCTTCTTTAATTGTTGCGTAAAATCGTCCGGAGCCATTCCTCCACACAATTTTTCAATAAACTGTAACATATCATAGGCATATCCTTTGAAGTTGCTGCTGCCTTTGCCATATTGCTGCAAATCAGCTGTATCCACGTTCTTCAGGCTATCCTGATTGGACAAAATCACACTTCTGACCGCTTCCGCCAGGCCTTCCATCTGATTGCAATCCACTGCCGAAATGGTTCCCCAACCATTATAGTTATAATAATCTATATAATCTTTACAGATTGGCCCCAAATAATCCTTGATCGCATTTTCATACAAATAAGGCATCACACTTGCATAAGGAAATCCGGCTGCCGGTATATCAAGTACAGAAGCGATACAGTATCTGGCAGCATCCTTCAGCTCATAATACACCTCGGCACACCCCATCATACACGCATCAAACAAGACAAAATCAAACTTTTGAGGATTTACCGTACGCAACACTTCCGCCAATTCCGGTATCAACGCTGTGTCACTGGAATACCGCCCGCCATCTTGTCCTATAGAACGGGTGCCGGTAATAGTGGGCAACCATCCCGAACCGTGAGATCCAAAGATTATTCCATAACTTTCCGACGGGTAAGCACTCATCATATCACCTATCACTGTCTGCATGACGGTTTTCTCCGTCGATGTCTGAGGGGGATATTTTTTTCTGATGTTACCAATACCAATCAAATCATAGATAGATGTATTCTTATCAGCCATCATTGCATCTATCGTTCCTTTAGACAGGCTGTTGATACCCCCCTGACCATTGGTTACATATTCTACGATACAAGGCTCCGGCCAACTGATATCCGAAGCCTCACCATCCCAATATACCAATAAAGCAGCCGAATCCTTCATAGCCTGAAGTCCTTGCATCATCGTCTGAATATTATTACGCAAACTGGAATTCAAACTGTTATCCGCCCAAAAGAATGCCAGAACCGTTCTTCCGGCATGTTGCTGAGGAATCACGATTGTTTCCTTCTCACAAGAGAAGAAAAAGCAGGCTGCCAAGAATAGAAATAGAATCTTTTTCATAAGAAAAGGATTACTCTTCCGGTTTCTTGAACTTGAACGCATTGGGGTTCACTTCGCGAATCAGCAAGGTCTTTCCTTTTTGATACTTGGTCTTCATCTTGTTGATGGTCTTCTGCAGTTTCTTTCTGCTGTTCGAGAAATAAACAAAGCAAGTACGGTTCGTCAGCCCTTCCTCGTTTTCCAGATAATTTTTCAGCTGATAACTGTATTGTGAGCGTTCCGGCAACATCTTATTCTTATCCAGACTCACACTGTCCAGCAACTGGATTTCCGTGAAATAAACCAATGAATCTGTAAACGATGCGGATACGCCTACTATATAAACAGATTTACTTCCTTTCAATGAGAATGCCGAGCATACCGTCAGTACCAATAATAAAGAGCACAGAATCTTTATGGATTTCATAATTCTAATTTTATAATTTTATTAGAGGACAAAAGTAGTTATTTACGGACAAATACGAAAAAGTAATAGATTAATTAACTATAATAATTTGCTGATGTGCCCATTACCATGCGGCACATAGCGCAACCGATAGGCATTATTGGTATATTATGAACAAAAACACAAGACGGAAACAACCTTCCATCTTGTGCTTTGTTTTCTTTTCGGAAACCGAATCTTTCTTACCCTAAATAAGACTTAAGCAGCTTGCTACGCGAATTTTGTCTCAATCTTCTAATGGCTTTCTCTTTAATCTGGCGTACGCGCTCACGAGTGAGGCCGAATTTATCGCCGATTTCTTCCAACGTCATTTCCTGCGTATTAATACCGAAAAACATCTGGATAATATCCTTCTCCCTTTCGGTCAGCGTAGAGAGTGCTCTATCAATTTCCCTCGCAAGTGACTCATTAACCAAGGAACGGTCTGCCATAGGCGAGTCGTCGTTCACAAGCACATCCAGCAAGCTGTTGTCTTCTCCTTCCACAAAAGGAGCGTCTACAGAAATGTGGCGTCCTGAAACCTTCAACGTGTCCGAGATTTTGTCTACAGGTATTTCCAGTTCATCGGCCAGTTCTTCCGGAGAAGGACGACGTTCGTTTTCCTGTTCGAATTTAGAGAAGGCTTTGCTGATCTTGTTCAACGAGCCTACCTGATTCAACGGCAAACGGACAATACGTGACTGTTCTGCCAATGCCTGGAGAATAGACTGACGAATCCACCATACGGCGTAACTGATAAACTTGAAGCCTCGGGTTTCATCGAACTTTTCGGCTGCTTTAATCAATCCCAGGTTGCCTTCATTAATCAAGTCAGGAAGACTTAACCCCTGATTTTGATACTGCTTGGCTACAGACACGACGAAACGCAAGTTGGCACGTGTCAGTTTTTCCAATGCTACCCGGTCGCCTTTACGGATACGCTGAGCGAGCTCTACCTCTTCCTCTACAGTAATCAGGTCTTCACGGCCTATTTCCTGTAAATACTTATCCAGAGATGCGCTCTCTCGGTTAGTGATACTTTTGGTAATCTTTAATTGTCTCATTCTCTATAAAACAAATTTGGGATGCAAATTTACAACATTAAATGGAATACATCCATTTTTGTTTGAAAAATATTAGCTAATAAATCAAAAAAGACTATCTTTGTCCTTCTTTTCCTAAATATTTTGCGAAAATAGGGTTATATCTTTCTCTTTATTGATCTTATCAGCTTACTTAATAGAGATTATTCCATGATATAGCGTAAGGATGGATCCTGTCAACAGCTCTTATCTTATCGTGAAACAGAATTGATTTATGTCCTCCGTTTTCCGGCCGGACGAGAACGCAAACACCTATGACGCAAATTAATAGTTACACGACTCTACTATCGGATAAAAACATACTAAAAATCAAACTTGTGTTCCCATCATCCCCGAAATTCCGTTTACAATACTTCTTTCCAGCATATCAATCCTGTTTGATTATAAAATCAGGATGCACGGAAGTGTCCCTTACCGTGCATCCTCTAAACTTTACCTATTGAAACTTTCTACCTTAAAAATATCCTTATTCCTGTATCAAATCTACTGCATAGTTCGCACGTTTACCTGACGGGAACATACCGCTCAAGAACAATACCTGATCCGGTGACTGGGTAGCAGCTTTCAGCACATCTTCCAAATCATTTACTGATTTGACAGGTTGTCCGTTTGCCTTCAGGATGATGAAGCCTTTACGGATACCGGCAGCCTTCATCTTACCGTCTGTCACACCTGTGACTTCCACACCATATCCCAAATTCAATTGTCTCTTCAATTCCTGAGGAACTTCACGGAATGCTGCGCCCAAGATATCCATGCCCGCACTCTTCACCACTTTCGTTGTTCCCTGTGCATTCTTCAAGGTCATCTCGATATCCTTTTCTTTCTTGTCACGCAACACCTTGACGGTTACTTTGTCACCCGGACGGTGTTTAGCCAACCCCTCCTGCAACTCTGCAAAGTTCTTCACACGTTTTCCGTCAATACCGATAATGACATCATCTACTTCCAAGTTGCCGGCCGCAGAACCTCCCTCAATTATCTCAGCAATCAACACACCGTCGGTGGCGCCCAGTTCCTTCACCTTCTTCTTGATTTCTTCCGGCATCATCTGCTGGTCATCATTAATCGGAGTACCCTTGATGCCCAATACCGCACGCTGAACGGTTCCATATTCTTTCAAGTCGGCTATAACTTTCGTCATAATACTGGTTGGAATAGCAAACCCATAACCCGAATAAGCTCCTGTAGGTGAATAAAGTACGGAATTGATACCTACCAGTTCACCCCTTGCATTCACCAATGCACCACCACTGTTGCCTTGGTTGATCGCAGCATCTGTCTGGATGAAAGATTCCACACCATTATTATATACCCCTAAAGAACGGGCTTTGGCACTCACAATACCGGCTGTTACCGTAGAAGTCATATTAAAGGGATTACCCACAGCCAATACCCACTCACCTACTTTCAAAGCCTCCGAATTGCCCACGGGAATCGTAGGAAGCTCATCCGCTTCAATTTTAACCAACGCTAAATCCGTGCTGGGGTCTGTGCCGATTACACGTCCCTTGTATTCACGTCCGTCATTCAGTTTGACACTGATCACATCAGCATTATCGATTACATGGTTATTCGTTACAATATATCCATCTTTCGAGATGATCACTCCGGAACCGAATCCCACTCTTTCAGGAGTCTGCACCTGACGCTGCTGACCGCCGCCTCTGCCATTTCCAAAAATATCACCAAAGAAATCATAGAACGGATCACGAACGGTAACCGTCTGAGTCTTTGATTCTTGAGTTGACTTTATATGAACTACTGCATGCACTGAATTTTCCGCTGCCTGAGTCAAATCCACCGGTTGCATTTGAGTGGCGTCCAACGCGGCGAGTCTTGTATTCGGATTTTGTTGGAACACATCATTAAAAGCCACGCTTTTGTTTGGCTCGGGTTTCAACATAGAATAAGCCGTTACTCCTGCTACACCTGCGCTGACTGCTACAATTGCTGCTGCGCCTAGTACCATTTTAGTTGCTTGTTTCATAACTTAATATCTATTAATTTGTTAATTTCAAGTTTGGTTTAACATTTATGACGCTAATGTAATGACAAATATTGTACGGTTGTACCGTTTGTCAGAGTTTTTTTTCCTCTTTTAACACAGACAGATAAGCACTTAACAGGGGTTAACCGCAGAATCTGCCAAATTTGCATTCATTATCAATAGCTGACAGACAGCAAGATGACACAGGATGCAACTTGCCTCATAGATAGTTATGTCTTGCAGGAAATACTTGCCTCTCGCCGGAATGCATCCATATACCCCCCCCTATAAAAGAGCATGTCCGTGACCGGTCTTTCCAACTTTACTTTTTCAACTGGTTCAATACCCTTCCCGCACTATCCGAAAGAACGACAACAGCTCCTGCCAGAATAGCAATATCCTTAATGACCAGACGACCGGCGCCCGTCAGCAGAGGGAATCCCTGTTCGCCACTTCCCAAATCGGGGACCCACACCTCGGGCGTTGTTACAAGGAAAGACAAAGTGCCCAATGTCATGACAATAGCCAGTCCGGCCCCCACCAAACCGGTTTTCGGAGAGAAGATGCCTAAAAACGTCAAGATACCGATCCCCATAATCAAAATACCCAATCCATGAGAGAACCCATAAGTATTGTTCTCTTCATGCCACAGGTGCTTCGTTTCATCGAGTTCGCCTTCTTTCAGCTTATATTCTTTATATTCAGGAGCATCCTTAGTATAAAAGAAACTCATAAAGGGACTGTTCGCCACAAAAGGCACAATTCCTTCGGCTTCATAGTTCCAGAATTTCAGACCACCAATCCATACAAAAATTACAAGGATTGCCACACGGATAAGATTGATACCCAGTTTTTGGGCAGATGCTGCTATTGTTAAAAACGCAACAAACAGAGATTTTAATTTTG
>OHEL01000661.1_pt1 | contig 19043 bp, 16 predicted proteins | sample 1567251 | NCBI WGS metagenome assembly OHEL01 (sample SAMEA3879601, study PRJEB24766) | human gut metagenome | biome: human-associated habitat; feature: feces | place: USA | collected 1985/1987
TTCTTTTCGGAAAAATGACACAGAAATTTGAGACAGGAAAACTAATTTCTGTCTGCATCATTGCATATTTTGCAGTCGCAGTTTACGCCCTGCAGTTAGACGCAGCATGGAAGTTTTGGATGATGGCAACTTTTGTAGGGGTATTTCAGGGTGCGATCCAGGCGCTGTCCCGTTCCTACTATGCAAAGATCATCCCAAAGGAAAAATCGTCTGAGTATTTCGGAATCTTTGATATATTCGGAAAGGGTGCATCTTTTATGGGAACTATGTTAATGGGAATCAGCACACAGATTTTTGATACTTCCAAAGCAGGAGTGGTAGTGATCGCAGCCATGTTTGTGGTCGGATTCGTTTTCTTTCAGGTGCAACGCAGGACAGAGGAGGATCAAAATGGTTTACCATCATTTTACAGACGTTTTACAAAGGAAGATATTTAGATTTTACACGCTGGCTTTAAAGTAGTCATTGTCAATGAGACAGAGACAAAAAAACAAAGATGGGAAACGCAAGATCCCATAAAGATTTGGAGGAAAATCAAAATGAAAAAGAAAGTAATCAGTTTATTCGTAACAGGAATGTTAGCAGTCAGCATGATCGCAGGATGTGGTTCTGATAATACAGCAGACACCAGTACATCCGCAGATACCACAGCAGATGCTTCTACAGATGCACACAACAGCAGAGGAAGCACCGGCAGCTACAACAGACTTTGATGCAAGTGAATATGTCAATGTATTATCCCGCGAGGATGGATCCGGTACAAGAGGTGCATTCATCGAATTATTTGGAATCGAAGAAAAAGACGCAGACGGAAATAAAGTGGACAACACAACAGAGGAAGCGATCATCACAAACAGCACATCCGTAATGCTTACATCTGTAGCAAGTGATGAGTATGCGATCGGTTATGTTTCCCTTGGTTCTTTAGATGACACTGTAAAAGCAGTCAGCATTGACGGAGCAGAAGCAACAGTAGAGAATATCAAAAATGGTACATACACGATTGCAAGACCATTTAACATTGCAACAAAAGGTGAAGTAAGCGACATCGCACAGGATTTCATCAACTACATTATGAGTGCAGAAGGTCAGGCAGTCATCACAGAGAACGGATATATCGGTTCTGATGATGCGGCAGCATTCGAATCCAACGGAGCAACAGGTAAAGTGACAGTCAGCGGTTCTTCTTCTGTAACACCAGTTATGGAAAAATTAAAAGAAGCTTACACAGCCGTAAACTCCGGTGCAGAGATCGAGATTCAGGAGAGTGATTCCACAACAGGTATGACAGACGCAGCAGCAGGTACAAGTGACATCGGTATGGCTTCCCGTGAATTAAAAGATTCTGAGACAGAGCAGGGACTTACCGCAACAACAATCGCTATGGATGGTATCGCAGTGGTCGTAAATCTTGACAACCCAACAGCAAACCTTACATCCGATCAGGTAAAAGGTGTCTATGTTGGAGATGTTACAAGCTGGGATGAACTTGCAGAGTAAGTAATCAATGAAAATATCTGGTATGAAAAAAACATCAGAGATAAGAAATTAAAAAATTACTGACAGAAGGGTCGGATGGAAAACTCCTCCGGCCTTTTTTCGGAAATCAGGATATTTACAATTTGTAAAGCATTACATAATGATATGAAGCCTGCACTGTCAGGCATTCCTCAGATTTTGGAGAACATAAATATATGAATATCAATAAATTAAAAGAAATTGTAATGAAATATGTATTTCTGTTTACCGCCATTATTTCCATTGTAGCAGTTGTACTGATCTGCGTGTTCCTGTTCGCAAATGGGGTTCCGGCAATGAAAGAGATCGGATTTGCCAACTTCCTCGGAGGAACAAAATGGAAACCCGGCAACGGCTTATATGGTATCTTCCCGATGATCCTGGGAAGTATCTATGTAACAGGCGGAGCCTTGATCATCGGAGTACCGATCGGAATTCTGATGTCTATCTTCATGGCACGTTTCTGTCCGGACAGATTACACAAGGTATTAAAACCGATCGTTGATCTGCTGGCTGGAATCCCTTCTATTGTTTATGGATTCTTCGGACTGGTTGTTATGGTTCCGTTTGTCAGGGAGCATTTCAAAGGCAATGGACAGAGTATTTTGACAGCAGCCTTGTTACTTGGAATCATGATATTACCTACCATTATCAGCGTGTCCGAGTCATCCATCCGAGCAGTGGAGGAGAGCTATTATGAGGGAGCGCTCGCACTGGGAGCCACACATGAGAGAAGTGTCTTTACGGTTGTTGTTCCGGCAGCAAAATCAGGTGTGTTTGCAGCAGTTGTGCTCGGCGTAGGACGTGCGCTCGGTGAGACAATGGCAGTCATGATGGTAGTCGGCAATCAGGCGAGAGTGCCGGACAGTATTTTCAAAGGTGTGCGTACACTCACAACGAATATCGTACTCGAGATGGGATATGCCACGGATCTTCACAGGGAAGCATTAATTGCTACAGGCGTAGTTTTGTTTGTGTTTATTCTTATTATTAATATATCGTTTTCTATTTTGAAACGTAGAGGAAAGGAGTAGAGGCAGTATGGAAAAAAATATCACTCCGATCAATCAACTGTCGTGGAAAGACAGATTGAAATCTTATAAAAAACATCCGGGATCTTTTATTTTACTGCTTCTGGTGGGAGCCTCTGCAGTGATCACCGTGACAGTACTTGTTTATCTGGTGGGCTATATTTTGATCCACGGTGTTCCGTATTTAAGACCAAGCCTGTTTTCACTGACTTACAATTCCGATAACGTGTCAATGATGCCGGCGATCATCAACACCATCACAATGGTATTGCTCGCACTGCTTTTTTCTGTTCCGTTTGGAATCGGAGCAGCAATTTATCTTGTCGAATATGCAAAAAAAGGAAATAAACTCGTTGAGCTGGTGCGTATTACAGCAGAGACATTGACCGGTATCCCATCCATTATCTATGGACTGTTCGGTATGTTGTTTTTCGTGACAGCGTTGCATTGGGGATATTCCATGTTAGCTGGCGCGGCAACACTTGCGATCATGGTTCTACCGGTCATTATGAGAACGACGGAGGAAGCGCTTTTGTGTGTGCCGGATATGTACCGTGAGGGAAGCTTCGGACTCGGCGCAGGAAAGCTCCGAACCATTTTTAAAATCGTACTTCCAACGGCGATTCCGGGTATTTTGTCCGGTATCATCCTTGCGATCGGACGTATCGTAGGAGAGACAGCGGCACTGATCTATACGGCAGGAACCGTTGCGGAGGCAGCAGGTGTCATGGATTCCGGACGAACCCTTGCGATTCATATGTATTCGCTGTCAAGAGAGGGACTTCATACAAATGAAGCATACGCAACAGCAGTCGTTCTTCTGATCGTGGTGCTTCTCATCAACGGATTATCGTCCCTGATCGCAAGGAAACTGGAAGCTGCAACAAAGTAAAAACGGAAAAGGTATCAAAGTAGAGGAAACAATATGAGTGAAAAATTTAAAATTTCAAACCTTGATTTATATTATGGTGATTTTCATGCGTTGAAAGATATCAATATGAGCATCCATGCAAACGAGATCACAGCTTTTATCGGACCATCCGGCTGTGGAAAATCCACCTTTTTAAAAAGTCTGAACAGAATGAATGACCTGGTGGAAGGATGTAAGATCACAGGAAATGTCCTGTTAGATGGCGAGGACATCTATAAGGGGATGGATGTCAATCTTTTACGAAAAAGAGTCGGCATGGTATTTCAGAAGCCAAATCCGTTCCCGATGAGTATTTACGATAATATCGCATATGGACCGAGAACCCATGGTATCCGCTCCAAAGCAAAATTAGATGAGATCGTGGAAAAATCCCTGCGTGATGCAGCAATCTGGGATGAAGTGAAAGACCGTCTGAAAAAAAGCGCACTCGGCATGTCCGGTGGACAGCAGCAGAGATTATGTATCGCAAGGGCACTGGCAGTGGAACCGGAAGTCATCTTAATGGACGAACCGACTTCCGCACTTGATCCGATCTCAACATCCAAGATCGAGGATCTTGTCATTGAACTGAAAAAACAGTACACCATCGTCATGGTCACACACAATATGCAGCAGGCTGTGCGTGTTTCGGATAAAACCGTATTCTTCTTATTAGGAGAGGTGATCGAGGCTGGCGAGACAGAAAAATTATTCTCAATTCCACAGGATAAACGTACCGAGGACTATATCACAGGACGTTTTGGTTGACATAAATAAAAAGGAGAGAATGATATGAGAAATCGATTTGACAGACAGTTATTAGAATTAAATAATGAATTGATCCAGATGGGAAGCCTGATCGAGCAGGCGATTGAGATGGGGATATCAGCACTGGTAAAGCAGGATGTAGAAAAAGCAGAGCAGGCGATCAAATTTGACGTGGAAGTAGACGAACAGGAGAAAACGATCGAATCTCTCTGCATGAAACTGCTGCTTCAACAGCAGCCGGTAGCAAAAGACTTAAGATTAATTTCCGCAGCATTAAAAATGATCACGGACATGGAGCGTATCGGCGATCACGCAGCAGATATTTCGGAGATGACCATTTTGATGGCAGATTCCGATTATGAAAAAAGCGCCATTAATATGGAAGTGATCAAAGAGATGGCAAAAGAGACAACCGATATGGTTATCAAGAGTGTGGATGCTTTTGTCAACAAAGATCTCGAACTGGCACGCTGGGTCATCAACCGTGATGATGTGGTGGACGATCTTTTTGACAGTTTCCGGAAAGAACTCATCCAAAAAATCAATGAGAATGTAAAAAATGGTGAGATGGCAACGGATATGCTGATGGTCGCAAAATATTTTGAGCGTATCGGCGATCATGCAACCAACATTGCAGAATGGGTGATCTATTCTATCACCGGAAAACACGAAGACGAATAAATTTTAAGAAAACTTTTCCCTTACAGACATAAAAAAGGTATGCTAAAAGACTCCTGATTGCAATTTTACATAGATTTTACATAAAACCGACATAAGATTTACATGTAGTTTATAATATGGAATCGAAATGTAAACAATAACCTAGTATATGTCTATGTAAGGGAGAGATTATGAATATTTTTGGAATTCTGACAATGATCGGCGGTCTGGCAATGTTCCTGTACGGAATGAGTGTTATGGGTGGCGGTCTTGAAAAAATGTCCGGCGGAAAATTGGAGCGTATCTTAGAGAGCCTGACCTCGAATCCGTTTAAAGCGGTATTGCTCGGAGCCGGCGTGACAGCTGTGATCCAGTCATCCTCAGCTACAACGGTCATGGTTGTCGGTTTCGTAAATTCAGGCATCATGAAACTGTCGCAGGCGATCGGAATCATCATGGGTGCAAACATTGGAACGACAGTTACCTCATGGCTTTTGAGCCTGACCGGGATCGAGAGTTCCAATTTCCTGATCAGCATGTTAAAACCGTCCTCTTTTTCACCGGTTCTCGCACTGATCGGTATTATTATGTATATGTCCGGCAAGGACAAAAAGAAAGATATCGGTGAAATCTTACTTGGATTTGCAATCTTAATGTTTGGTATGGAGACAATGAGCGACGCAGTAAAGCCGCTTGCGGATGTGCCGGAATTTACCGATATTCTGACGATGTTCAACAATCCGGTATTCGGCGTGTTAGCAGGAGCGCTGCTCACCGCAGTCATTCAGAGTTCTTCGGCTTCTGTTGGTATCCTGCAGGCATTGTCTGTCACAGGAGCATTTACTTACGGTTCGGTTATTCCGATTATCTTAGGACAGAATATCGGAACCTGTGTCACAGCGATGATCTCAGCGATCGGTGCAAATCGGGGCGCAAAGAGAACCGCATTCGTGCATTTATATTTCAACATTATCGGAACCTTATTATTCCTTACAGTATTTTATATTGGAAATGCAATCTTTCGTTTTGAATTTGTCGGAGAGACGGTAGGAATTGCGGGAATCGCACTGATCCACAGTATCTTTAATGTATTTACAACTGTAGTGTTATTTCCGTTTATCCATGGACTGGAAAAACTGGCTTACCTTACGATCCCGGAATCTGACGAGGAAAAATCTGCCAAAGAAGATGTGTTTGCCATTTTAGATGAGCGTTTTGTGAGCAGTCCTGCATTTGCGATCGAGCAGTGTAAAACTTTAGTAAACCAGATGGCGGAGATCACAAAAAACAGTTTTATCGAGGCAATGGAATGTATCAAAGAGCCTTCAGATCAGAAATTTGCGGAAGTGATCGCAAAAGAAAACCGCGTAGATGTGTATGATGATAAGATCAGCGCCTATCTGACGAAATTAAACAGCGGGGATCTTTCGTATACGGACAGTCTGCGGGTGACTTCACTTTTACACTGTCTGACGGATTTCGAGAGAATTTCCGATCATGCGGTAAATGTGGTAGAATGTGTACAGCAGATGCAGAAAGAGGACGCAAAGTTTTCTAAGAAGGCAGAGGAGGAGATGAACATTTACTCCAAAGCCGTGCGGGATATCTTAGAGAGAACGACCGGAGCGTTTATCAATACCGATATTCCACTTGCGCGTTCCGTGGAACCGTTAGAAGAAGTCATTGACGGCCTGAACAAAACGGTAAAAAAACATCATATGAAGCGTCTGCGCAAGGGAAAATGCACGATCGGACTTGGACTGGTACTCTCAGATCTTGCCATGAACTACGAGCGTGTTGCCGATCACTGCTCCAATATCGCAGTATATATGATGCAGTTAAATGATACCGGTCTGGAGGAACACAGTTTTACAGAGCAGATGGATGAAAAAGAGAGTGCAGAGTTTGAAAAATTAGAAAATGATTTTGCAAACAAATATGAGATAGATTAAATCTGGGAAGAAATTCGCAGCACAATATTTGTGTTGCGAATTTTTCGTGAATCCGGGAAAGACTTATGGAAAAAACAAAGCAGGCTGTATTATAATTTATTTACAAAGCGAACAGTGGGAGGAAATGACTATGGCAACAATCTATATAGTAGAAGATGATGTAAATATCCGCGAGATTGAGCGCTATGCGTTAAAAAACAGCGGATATCAAGTAGAGGAATTTGAGTGTGGGGCAGACCTTTTCAAGCGGTTAGAGAGCAAAGTCCCGGCTCTGATCTTACTGGATATCATGCTTCCGAATGAGGATGGACTTGATATATTGACAAAGATCCGTACAGACAAAAACACAGCAAAAGTCCCGATCATTATGGTGACTGCAAAGACATCCGAACTTGACAAGGTAAAAGGGTTGGATCTCGGAGCGGACGATTACATTTCCAAGCCGTTTGGTGTCATGGAGCTGATCTCCCGCGTTAAGGCATTATTGCGCAGAACCACGAATGCGCAGGAAGAATCACAGATCTCCTACGGGAATATTCTGGTGGATAACGATAAACACGCCGTTTACGTGGATGGAAAACTGTGTGAACTCACCTACAAAGAATTTGAACTTTTAAAATACCTTGTCATCAACAAGGGAATCGTGCTGTCGAGGGATAAGATCATGAACCAGGTGTGGGGCTTTGACTATGAGGGTGAGAGCCGGACAGTCGATATGCACATCAAGACATTGAGACAGAAACTTGGAGAGGCGGGAAGCCACATCAAGACAGTGCGTAACGTCGGTTACATGGTGGAGTAACCTCCATTCTCTGAGTAGAAGAAAGAGCAGGACAGACGTAAGACGGTGATAGAATGAAAAAGAAAATTAACAGCAAATTTATGCTGATCTCAGCAATTGCAATCATAGTCATGGCAATCTGTGCCATGGTACTTTTCTATGATATATTGAAAAAACAGATTTTTGACGATCTGAAGGCAAACGCCCATGTGATCTCCATGATGAAACCGGAGGATCTGCCGGATGAGATCAACTATAATCTGAATAAAGATGGGCTGCGTATCACGCTGATCAATGAGGATGGAACCGTCATCTATGACAGCATGGAAGACGAGTCGAAGATGGAAAATCACAGGGAACGTCCGGAGATCGTTTCTGCATTGGCAGCCGGAGAGGGGCGTGCAATGCGGAAATCGACTACGTCCACAAAACATACTTTTTATTATGCAATGAGAACAGATGACGGAAAAGTTCTGCGTATTGGAAAAGACAGTAACAGCATTTACAGTTTGATCATCAAGATGGTTTACCTGACGTTATCCGTTGGATTCTGCGTATTTGTATTATGTACAGTTCTTGCACACCGGCTTACCAAACGTCTTGTGGCACCGATTGAAAAGATGGCGGACAATATTGTGCTGCTGGAAGAAAATGATGTTTACGATGAGATGAAGCCATTTGTTGCGACCATCAAGAAGCAGCATGTGGACATCTTAAAGCATTCCCAGATGCGTCAGGAATTTACTGCAAATGTTTCCCACGAATTAAAAACACCGCTCACCGCGATTTCCGGTTATGCAGAACTGATTGCAAGTGGAATGACAAGCGGGGAGGATACCATTCATTTTGCTACGGAAATCCATAAGAGTGCGGAGCGTCTGCAATATCTGATCAATGATATCATAAAGCTTTCCGAGTTAGACAGCGACGACACAAAGATCGAGTTTGAGACGTTAGACCTCCATGAGATGGCGTTAAACTGTCAGGCAATGATGGAGATCCCGGCGGAAAAGAACGAGGTGACGGTGGAAGTACAGGGAGAAGCCACCTCGGTTCGGGGAAATCGAAATCTAATAGATGAATTAATCTATAATCTTTGCAGTAACGCAGTGCGTTACAACAAAAAAGGCGGAAAAGTCACGATTATTACACGCACGGAGGACGGACATCCGACTCTGATCGTCAAAGACACTGGTATCGGTATTCCGAAGGAGGCACAGGAACGTGTCTTTGAACGTTTTTACCGTGTTGATAAAAGCCGTTCGAAATCGACCGGAGGCACAGGTCTTGGACTTGCCATTGTCAAACACATTGTGGCACAGCATGAGGCGCAGATCTCACTGGAAAGTGAGGAGGGTGCCGGTACGGAGATTAAGGTGACGTTTTTAAAATAATTAGAAAAGATGAGCTTCTGATTTTATATCGGAGGCTTATTTTATATAAAAACGTGAAAAAATATGTGATTTAGCTGTGAAAAACGTGATAAAAACATATAAAAAGATCAAAAAAACGTGAAAATTAAAATTCAAAGAAAAAACTATAGCAGTCTTTTCCATTTTTGTGTTATTATAGAAAGACAGTCATAACGACAGTACGAATGAAAATGAAAGGACAGAGTAAGTAATTATATGTTTTCCGTATCAGACATTAAAGAGACAGTGTATCCGGCGGCGTACCGGAGAGGGAAAGAGCTGTATGAGACGGCGGGGGTTTTTGATTTTTCCTATGAGTTGTATTTAGTGGATGAGCTGCCAGTGGCAGATGTCAGGGCAAAAGTTCGTGGAATCAATCAGGAGTATTATGAAGTGACAGCCACTATCGACGAGGAGTTCGGAGACGTAACGAACTGCAACTGCGGATGTGAGGCTTTTTATAATTATGAGGGGATGTGCAAGCATTGTGTGGCAATGCTTTTGAATTATGTAAACAAGAGGACTCCGATGGAGATTCTCAGGTTAAAACGGGGACAGGGCACGGAGACACCGGAAGCAGGGGAACATCCGGTGCGGAAGATGGAGACGGCAGCGCCGTTGAAAAATCTGCTGAGCCAGTATTCCATGCGTGCAACATCCAAATATATGTTACCGGAAACCATTTACGGAAAAGTAGAGTTAGAACCTTACTTTGAGATGGATTACGGCTATGCAAGACTAGAATTTAAGATCGGAATGGAGACAAAGTATGTGTTAAAAAACATTTCTGCGTTTTTACATTCTGTTCAGGTCAATGAGAAAGTGCATTACGGCAAAAAACTTGATTTTTATCATCACATGGAAGCTTTTTCGGAGGAGGCAAAGCGCCTGATCCGGTTTATGCAGCAGCAGGATGATGATAAAAAGCGCCAGAGTAAGTTCCATGCTTATTATGCCTACACCGGCGGCTATGAGCGTACCATGGAGCTTGATGGTGTGGGGATCGACCGGTTTTTGGAAGCGGTGAAAGGAACTCCTTTTCATGCAACGATCGGTTATGATATGAATGAAAGTTACATCTATAATGGAACAAAACGCAAACCAAAACTGACGCTGAAAGGTGGAAGTGCGGGAGCGTTTCTCTGCATGGAAGATCTGCCGATGATCGAGGGAGACAAGTATTATTACTTTTATGAGGATGGGGAGATTTTCCTCGGAGAGCCATTGTTAAAAGGAAAAGTATCAGACTTCTTCCAGTTTTTACACCGCCAGGTAGGGGGAGACTGCTATATTGCAGCAGAAGAGCTTGCAATGTTCTGCAGAGATCTTCTGCCGATGGTGCGGGAGAGCTTCGATGTGATCCCGGAAGGATTTGACGAGGCGCTTTACGTTCCGCCGAAGCCGGAATTTGAGTTATATCTGGACCGCCAGGCAATGGATATTGTCGGAGCGAAGCTGGTTGCAGTATATGGAGATAATAAATACAACGTGCTTGCCAAAGTAGAACCGGGCGAGGTACGTGATCTGTCAGAAGAGCTGCGCATCAAGAGCCTTGTGGAGCCATATTTCAATGAATATGACCATTCAAAGACATTTTTTGTCATTGCAAAAGACGAAGATCTGCTCTATCAGCTCGTGGCGGGCGGATTGCAGCGGTTAAGCCATTTTATGGCAATTTACACGTCGGACAAGTTCCGCAATATGAAAGTGGTCAATGCGCCGAGCGTAACCGTGGGTGTCTCCTTAAAGAGTGACCTTCTGGAATTAAAGGTACACTCCGATGAGATGTCCTCCGAGGAGCTGGCATATCTGCTTTCCAAGTACGACAGAAAGAAAAAGTATATCCGTCTGAAAAACGGGGATTTCTTAGATATCAAAGAGGATGGGATCAGTGCGCTTGCAGAAGTCAGTGAGGATTTACAGCTTACCGAGGCAAGCCTGAAAAAAGGAACGGTCGTGATCCCAAAATATCGCGCTATGTATCTGGATGCAGCACTGAAAAATAACCAGCTGCTGTCCATCGAGAAAAACAGGGAATTCAAAGGCATGGTGCGGAACATGAAAACCATCGAGGACAGCGATTATGAGGTGGTGGATTCCCTGAAAAATGTTATGAGAAACTATCAGAAAAACGGTTTCCTCTGGCTGAAAACGCTGCGGGAGAACGGTTTTGGCGGAATTCTTGCGGACGATATGGGACTTGGAAAAACGCTTCAGGTAATAAGTCTTCTTCTGGCAGAGCGTCAGGATTATGATGCCGGGGAAAAGGAGCGCCGCAGATCACTTATTGTATGTCCGGCATCTTTAGTTTATAACTGGCAGAAAGAGATTGAGCGTTTTGCACCGGAACTTGAGACTGTGACGATCACAGGAAGTGCACCGGAACGGAAAGATATCATCCGTCACACCACGGACGGGCAGATCCTCATCACATCCTATGATCTGTTAAAACGTGACGTGGAGTATTACAAAAACATTGTGTTTGCAGTTCAGGTCATTGATGAAGCTCAATATATTAAAAATGCCGGAACGCAGGCGGCAAAAGGCGTCAAGAAGATCACGGCAGCCTTTAAGCTGGCGCTGACCGGTACACCGATCGAGAACCGCTTAAGCGAGCTTTGGAGTATCTTTGATTACCTGATGCCGGGATTTTTGTATACATACCAGAAGTTCCGTGAGGAGATCGAGACACCGATCGTTGTGAACAAAGATGAGAACAAGATGGAACGTTTACAGCGTATGATCCGTCCGTTTATCCTGCGACGGTTAAAAGGTGATGTATTAAAAGATCTTCCGGAAAAACTCGAAGAGAATGTTTATGCGAAGATGGAGGGCGAACAGCTGGCTCTTTATGATGCGCATGTACAGCAGATGAAGCAGATGTTAGACGGCAAGAGCGAGGCGGAATTTAAGTCCAACAAGATCCAGATCCTTGCAGAACTTACAAAACTGCGTCAGCTCTGCTGTGATCCGGGACTTTTACTGGAAGATTACCATGGAGAATCCGCAAAGACCGACATGTGTATGGAATTGATCGTAAACGCAGTCGGAGCAGGACACAAGATCCTTCTGTTCTCGCAGTTTACATCCATGTTAGACCGTCTGACAGAGCGCCTGAAAAAAGAAGGAATCGACTACTATCTTCTGACCGGTTCTGTAAATAAGGAAAAACGTATGCAGATGGTAGACAGCTTCAACAAAGATGATGTCCCGGTGTTCTGTATCTCCTTAAAGGCAGGAGGAACCGGATTAAACCTCACCGCAGCAGACATCGTCATCCACTACGATCCATGGTGGAACGTTGCCGTGCAGAATCAGGCAACCGACCGTGCACACCGTATCGGGCAGAAGAATGTCGTGACGGTTTACAAACTCGTCTCCCAGGGTACGATCGAGGAGAAGATCATTGATATCCAGGAGAAAAAGAAAAAGCTTGCCGAGCAGGTGCTGGAGGGCGAGGGAATGGATTCCGTAGTATTCACAAAAGAGGAGATCATGGAACTTCTCGGCTAGAGGATAGCGGAAAAAAGTCATTGAATTGCAATTATTATAAAAGTAATTCAATGGCTTTTTTGTATCAAAGTCTGATAATTATTAAGTTTCATTAGAAATTACTCGACTGTTTCTGTTTGGTGTGTTAGTATATAAAAAATTAGTGGATTTACTATAAAAAGTAATGTGTGAAGCTTGATTATACCTGTGAGAAGGTCGAATATATACAAACATTTCATTAAAATGGGGAAAAGAAAAATGAGAAAAAGACATACTTTAAAGAACGAGCTGACAGTATTTATGTTGCTCGCATCAGTAGTTACATTAATGCTGGTTGCCATAGCAGTTTGTTATGTCTTTTTCTCATTTTTTTTCAAAAATACGCAGGAAGATATAGAATATGTGCTTAATAATACTACTCAACAATATCAATCTCATATGCAGTTTATAGAAGATGGGGCAATTTCTATAAGGCATAACAGTTTATTGGGGGATTTTTTTCGAACAGATTTGTGTGATGCAGATATTGCAAAAGAACAATTAATGTATAGTATGGAGTTGTTTGCAGACAGAAATCAAGTAAATCAGCAGCTGCCATTTGTTACGAGTGTTTATTTATTCAATAACTGGGATCAGTGTATCAAGGAATATTACTATGCAATTACGTTAGCTTCTGAGAAGCAACAGGAAAAATCTTATAAAAATATGCAGCAATGGTTCAAGAAAGATAAAAATCAATATGCATGTGTAACGGATAGTAAAAATCTTAATATTCTTTTTCGCATATATGATGATAATATGAAAGAAATGGGTATTGGAATAGTTCAAATTAATCTTGAAGCAATAAAGGGAATATTTAAAGATATAGAAAATTATCAGGATTATTCATGGAGTATATTGTCACGCAATAATTTAATGCTAGTGTCAGGGGGAGACGCAATACAAAATGATCTATTGAAAGAAAAAGTTATATCCTGGAGTGGAAATAAGAATGTGGAAGGAAGAAAAGTAATTGCCAGTGCTGATGCAAGTGGTTTTGGATTAAGAACGATTATCGCAGTGGGACAGAATAATATCCTGGCAATTTTACGTCCGACACTAATTATCTTTTTGTTGGGATTGGTAATTGTATTAATATTGACTTTTTTGGTATCGTATGGGATTAGTTATCGTTTTACAAAACCAGCAACTAGAATGATTGCCAATATTCAAGCGTTTGGAAGAAAGGAATTAAACGTAAGAATGGAGGATTCTTCTATACAGGAATTCCATGATATCGGACAGGTGTTTAATGAAATGGCAGATAGAATCGAATACTTGATCACGGAAGTATATGAAAAACAGTTATTGGCAACGCAATCACAGGTAAAATATTTGCAGTCTCAGCTCAATCCTCATTTTCAGTTTAATATTCTTGCAATGCTGAGTTTAAAGGCAAAAATGGCTGGAAATGAGGAGCTATATGAAAGCTTGAATGCTTTTTCTAAACTAATGCAGGGAAAGATTTTCCGTGAAAAAGAAATAAAAATAAAAGTGAGAGAAGAACTGGAAATTGTTCAATTCTATTTATTTTTACAAAAGGAACGATATCAGGATAAATTGACTTATGAAATCAATATAGAAGACGAACAAATAAAAGAGAATATGATTCCAAGACTTTTAATTGAACCGCTTGTGGAGAATGCTGTGTCGCATGGTTTGGAACCCAAAAAGGAAAGTGGAATAATAAAGGTATGCATGTATGAGGAAAATTTCATTGAAGAGAATGATGAAATAAAAAAACAAAAGAAAAATTCCAAAATACTTCATATTATTGTTGAGGATAATGGTGTTGGAATTGATTATGAAAAAATGAATGAGAAACCGAAAGAAGAAGCTCCACAGCCTGAGAAGATAGATCACACTCATACAGGCTTTGAAAATACTCGGAAAATGTTACAAATTTTGTATGGTGAGAATTATAAATTTAACATTTGGAGTGAAAAAGGAAAAGGAACAAAAATTGAAATAATTCTTCCGGCAGAAAGGGGGGAGTGCCATGTGGAAAGTAGTGGCGGCAGATGATGAAGGGTATATAAGGGAAGCATTAAAAAAGTTGATAAATTGGGAGAAAATGAATTGCGATCTGGTGTCAGTTCTTGAGGACGGACAAGAACTTATCCAATGTATAGAGAATGAATCTCCGGATATAGTGATCACAGATATTCAGATGCCAGGGGTAAATGGTTTAGAAGTGTGTAAATATTTGTATGAAACTAGACCGGAAACACAGATAATAATATTAACAGCATATTCAGATTTTGATTATGCTAAATTTGCGATCAAGTATAATGCATGTGAATACGTTTTGAAGATATCAATTATGGATGAACTTCCAGAAGCTTTAGAAAAAGCAACGGGAAAATTAACTCAACTAAAGAAAGAAATTGAGAAAGAGGAGGCTGCTGTATCAGAACAAAGAACGCTCCTTCAGCAGATCGATCAGTATGTAGAACAAAATTTTAAAAATAAAATATCATTGGATGAGATTGCAGATGAATTACATGTAAATAGGAGTTATTTAAGTAGATTTTATAAAAAGAAAACAGGAATAAATCTGTTTGATACAATATTGAATCTTCGAATAGAAGCGGCAAAGGAATATCTTTTAAATACAGATATGAAAACTTATGAAATTTCGGAAGCGATTGGAGTTGACGATGCAGGATATTTTTCGAAGATGTTTAAAAAAATTACTGGGGTTTCACCTAAAGAATTTAGGAAGCAGGGGAAAGATGAAAAAAACTACTAAGCAGCTAGTTACCCTAATGCTAATTTTAGGAGTTGGTTGTATTTTAGAAGGGTGTGGAAAAGAGAGCAATCACAGTGTTACTATTACGTTGATTCATGCCTGGGGAGGCACAGAAGAAGATCATGTTGCAATGAGAGAGATTTATGAAGAATTTCAGGAACGTAGGCCCCACCGAATTCTCCGTAATAACCCTCTTTGTCGACTTGATAACTTTTCATATGCTTTGATTTACAGATGATTTCTATGCCAACAAGAGAAGATATGATGAGAAAAGTAGAAGATATGATAATGGTCGGTAATATACCAGATATTGTATCTTTTAGTGGAACAGGTGAAAATAATACCTATGATTTTATGATTGAAAATAATATGGCACTAGATATCTATCCATATATGCAACAAGATCAAGAATTTGCTGATAGTATTTCAGAAGTAAATAAAGAATACTGGAGTACAGAAAATGGAGAGTTGTACTCTGTGGCAGATGCACGAATGTTAAGCGGAGGATATTGGTATAATGAAGATATTTTAAAGGCAGCAGGAATTGAGAAAGTACCAAAAAGTTGGGATGAATTTCAAACAATGTGTGATCAGATTAGTGAGTGGGCGTTAAATGAAAAAAATGAAGTAAAAGCACTCCAACCAACGGCAGAAGGATATTTATACTGTATGGATCACATGTTAGCTGGAAGTGAGGATTCTCGATTTGAAGGACATAATCTTATATTTCAGGATGAAATTTTCAATAATGCAATAAATCGGATGAAACGAATGTATAATTCGGCTATTTCTGAAAACGCTGAATATAGTTATCGAGATGAGACTCATCTTTTTAATGAAGGAAAACTGGCAATTTATATTAATGGAGTATGGGGAGCACCGATGATTTCAAAGCAAATTGATGCTAAATATGCACTCTTACCAACAGACGGGGGAGAGTCAATGTCATGTATTTCTTCTGGTTTAGGGTACGTTTTAGGTAATAGTGGGAATGAAGAAAAAGAAAAAGCAGCAGTTAAATTTTTGAAGTACATGCTTAGCAAGAAGGTTCAGACGAAAATTCTTGAAAAGACAGAGCAAATTCCGGCAAATCCAGATATATCTTTGGAATCTTATAAGGAGAGTAAAAGCAGATTGTATCAGGCGGCTACACTTGTTCTTGAGACAGACGAAAAAATAGAGGTTCCGAATAATATTTGGTCAGCCGAACAAAAGGATTATTTTATAAAAACCATTTTTGATGTACTAACAGGAACTCTATCTATACAGGAATTTGAAGAAGGTTTAGAAAATAAATAAAAATAGAATATGTGCATGTTGACTCGGAAATAGAGGTGACATGCACTTTTTTTGTACAAAAATACGAAAAAATTGACAAAAGGTAAATATTTTATGTATTTGATTTGGCAATATGTAAATATTATACGGTTTATAGTCAACCGTATATATTCAAAATGAATAAAAATAAATGTAGAATACACTTAACAAATACAACCGATATAAAAGGAGGAAAAAATGAAAAAAAAATTAGTTAGTGTATTGTTAGTAGCAGCAATGGGAGCATCTGTTTTAGCTGGATGTGGTAGCAGCTCGGTAAAAGAAGATGGAGGAGAGAAGAAGAGCGAATCTAGTGGTAACAATGTTCTGGAGTTCTATCATGGATATTATCAGGATGAAAGTGAGTGGGCTGCGGCGCAGGTAATGAGAGATATTTATGACGAATTTGCGCAGGAACATGCAGATGGAGATGTAACTTTTAAACCGATTGCTGTTGAAAACAGAGATGATATTGTAAGTGCGCAGGTTGCGGGTGGTTCTTTCCCGGATATGGTAGATGTTGGTGGCGGTGGAGTACCGCAGGCAGCAATCTCACAGGATCTTGTTTATGACTTGAAACCATATATCGATGAAAATAATTTGCAGGATGCAGTAGGACTTAATTACACACAGCATGATCAGGATGGACATATTTATGCAGTGCATGATCAGATTGAAAGCCGTGGTCTTTGGTATAATTCAAGTATTTTTGAAAAAGCAGGTACTTCTACAGATGCATTTACAGATTGGAATACATTTGGAGATGCAATGACGAAGATTGCAGATCTGGGAGATGACGCTTATGGCTACATAGCGGGACAGGGTTCTAGCTATATTGTAAATGCAATTATGGCGTCTACAGATGCAGGAAAGAAAATGGTTGAATCTGAATTGACAGAAGAAACAATAAATTCAGATGAATTTGCTAATGCATTCAAAACAGCAGCAAAATTAGATCAGGCAAATGGATCTCAGCATACAACAGATGATAATGGAAATTTAATGGCTGAATTTAACACAAATGGAAAAGTTGGAGTACTTTTTAATGGTGTATGGAATGCAAGTGGAATTGATGCATCACTGGTTGATTCTATTGAACCAGCGTTATTCCCAGGCAATGTTGCGATTGCATCAGCAGGTGGTGGTCTTGCAGTAGCAAACAATATGAGCGAAGAGAAGACAGAACTTGCACTTGAGTTTATTAAATATATGACTAGTAAGGAAGTACAGGAAAAGATTTTTACTGAAGTTCAAGCAAATCCATGTAATACAACAGTTGATCTTAATGCACTTGCAGAAACAAGTGGGGATGCTGCAACAATAAAACTTGCGGAGGCGTGCTCACAGGTCAACTCAGCGGATACAGTTGTAATTAATATGAATTATACTTGGGGATCAGATGTTAATAAAGCAATTATTAATGCGTTGATGGAGTGTGCAGTTGAAGGAACAGACATTGATGCAAGATTCGAATCGCTTCAGAAAGAATTACTTGCATTGATTGGTTAATTAAAATTGATTTAGATGTTGATATGAGGGAGGGGAGAGAATATCCCTTCCCCTTTTTATCGGAGGGACCGAGTTGAAAGATAATATTTGTAAGAAGAAAAAAAATAAATTAGGAATAAAGCGTACAGGTTTTATTATTGCTTTTTTGACACCAACAATTATAGCGTTTTGTATTTTTTATCTGTATCCAATAATTACAGTATTCGTTACGTCTTTTTGTAAGTGGGATTATAGTAATATCACGTCTCCAGAATTCTTTGGATTTCAAGATTTATGGAATAATTATGAGTACATTTTTAAAAAATATCCATTTTTCTGGGAAGCACTTAAGAACTCTACTACATGGGCAATTCTTGGTGCAGTTGTTCAGATTCCAGTTGCTACATTAATAGCTCTGGCTTTGTCAAGAAAAATAAAGGGAATTAAGTTTGTACGGAACGTTTATATTATTCCTAATATGATCTCTACAGCAGCAATGGGAGTGATATTTTTACAGTTATATAATCCATCTTATGGAATTATCAATCCGATAATCAGATTGTTTAATAAGAATTTTACAGATAATATCCTTTTATTAAAAGGACCGGCATTTATAGCTATGACATGTGCTTATATTTTTTTTACTGGAACTACAACATTAATGATACTTGGAAATATTATGGCAGTTCCGGAAGAAGTAAGAGAGGCAGCAATGTTAGATGGAGCTAGCGGATTAAAGCAGGATTGGTTTATTACGATTCCAATGATAAAAGGAACATTAAAAACTGTGTCTATTCTTGCAGCAACGGCTGGTTTCCTTCTTTATAATGAGGTATATTTCCTGACAAAAGGAGCAGCAGGAACATATAGTATCAGTTATGTGATTCGCGAATTAGCAATTACAAGCCCACGAACTCAATTCG
>OHEL01000686.1_pt1 | contig 18680 bp, 17 predicted proteins | sample 1567251 | NCBI WGS metagenome assembly OHEL01 (sample SAMEA3879601, study PRJEB24766) | human gut metagenome | biome: human-associated habitat; feature: feces | place: USA | collected 1985/1987
CGAGTGACACATAGCGAGAGCGTGTCTTGAATGTTTTTGTTGATTTTGAACAATTAAAAGAAGAATAGGAGGAGTTTCGTAATTATCTATAAAACATTTTATTAAGTAGAAAGGAATTTTCCTTATGATAAGATTAATCCTTGCATTACTCTTTGCAATTCTCTACCTCATCATCGGAATCCCGGTGCTCGGCGTGGAATGGATCATTGCAAAATTCAACAAACAGGCTGCCGACTTAGGCCAGCTTCGCATGGTGCAGTGGGCATTCCGTGTGATTTTATTTATCTGTGGAACGAAAGTAACCGTCATCGGTGAAGAAAATGTCCCGAAAGATCAGGCGGTCTTATACATCGGAAACCACAGAAGCTATTTCGATATTATCATCACCTATGCACGCTGCCCGCGTCTCACCGGCTACATTGCGAAAAAGGATATGGAAAAAGTGCCGTTGCTGCGCACCTGGATGCGGCGTCTGCACTGTCTGTTTATCGACCGTGAGAATGTAAAAGAAGCGTTAAAAACGATCCTTGCCGGAATCGACAATGTAAAGAATGGAATTTCCATGTGTATCTTCCCGGAAGGCACAAGAAATAAAACGGACGATCTGATGCTCCCATTCAAAGAGGGAAGTTTCAAGATTGCGGAAAAGAGTGGTTGTCCGATTATCCCGATGGCGATCACGAACTCCGCAGATGTGTTGGAGGCTCATATGCCTCGTGTCAAAAAAGCACATGTAATTGTAGAATACGGAAAACCAATTTATCCGAACGAGCTGGATAAGGAACAGAAGAAAAAAATCGGAGCTTACTGTCAGGATGTGATTGCTGAGATGTTAGAGAAAAATAAATCTATGATTTAGGTATCTGTCAGACCATATTAGAACATAAAATAATCTATTTTGAAAACCCCCAGTGTTTCGGCACTGGGGGTTTTGGCGTGTCGCATCGGACATTCCTATTTTTACTTCGTCAATTCCTTCACAATCTCCGGGAATCCCATAAAATGTGACGCTTTCACAAGCACTGTATCACCGCTCTGTACCTCTTTGACAAGGTCTTTGATCAGGTCTGCTTTGTCCTCATAATGATGGACTTCCGTCTTGCTGCTGCATGTACGCACTGCTTTAGCGATCTCCTGCGAGAGTGTTCCCACACGGTAAAGTGCGTCAATTCCTTTTCCTGCAAAATGTTCTCCAACCATATAGTGAAGCTGTTTTTCCTCTGCGCCAAGCTCGCCCATATCTCCGAGTACCGCGATTTTTCTGCCCGGTGCGTTGGACAATACATCGATGGATGCTTTCATGGAAACCGGATTTGCATTGTAGCAGTCGTCGATGATCGTAATGCCATTTTTGTGGATCAGATTACTTCTGCCGCCGATCGTCTGCACTGATTCAATCCCGCGCTTCATCTCGTCACAGGTCAGTCCTAATTCTCTTGCCACGCTCACCGCTGCCAGCGCATTGTATACATTGTGTTCTCCGGCGATTGGGATTGTGACTTCCATCGTCACTTCCCCCCCTGTCTCTTTCGACGGATAATGGATCGCTGCTTTTGTTCCGGTCAGGTCAACTGCCTCTACATTCGTTGCGTAAACCGTTTTCTCGGCAAGCGTCTTAGTTCCTTCCTCTGTTTCAGCCACTTTGGCAGCCTTTTCGATACCATAGAACACTGCCGGTTTTCCATTGACAACTTTCTTATCGCAGAGCTTGTCGTCATCTCCGTTTAATACCGCAATTCCATCCGGTGTCAGATGCGCAAAACTCTCTGTCTTTGCCTTTAAGATTCCATCTCTTGTGATGAGATTTTCCAGATGGCAGAGTCCGATGTTCGTGATCACGCAGATGTCCGGGTTTGCCATTGTGGATAACCGGTCCATCTCACCAAACTCGGAAATTCCCATCTCAAGCACAGCCACCTGATGTTCCTCCCGGATTTTAAAAATCGTGAGCGGAAGTCCGATCTCGTTATTCAAGTTTCCCTCTGTTTTTAACACATTATATTTCTGTGCCAGAACAGATGCGATCATCTCTTTAGTGCTCGTTTTTCCAACGCTTCCTGTGATTCCGACTACTTTAATATCCAGACCTCTGCGGTAATCTGCTGCAATCTTCTTCATCGCATCTAAGGTGTTTTCCACGAGAATGCATGGACCTGCCGGATCCTCCAACTTCTCTTCAGAGAGCACTGCCAGTGCTCCTTTTTCAAAAACTGATGGGATGAAACTGTGTCCGTCCACCTTTTCTCCACGTACCGGGATAAATAAGTAATCTTTTTCCACAAGACGGCTGTCGATCACTGCGCCTTTGATCTCGCGTTTTTTATCCGCTTCATTTCCTATGTAAGTACCGCCGCAGACTGCTGCGATATGCTCTAAGGTCATATTTTTCATATCATACTCCTGTTATTATAGAACAAACTGCCACCGGTTCTGCAAAACTGGTGGCGATATGTCATTCATCATTATTTCTCATATTTTTTTAAGGAAATCTCAATCAGCTTCTCACATAACTGATTGAAGTTGATTCCAAGAACACCTGCCTCCTGTGGAAGAAGACTTGTCGGTGTCATGCCAGGAAGTGTATTTGCTTCCAGACAGTAAATTTCGTTATTCTTATTTAATAAGAAATCAGAACGGGAGTAAGTATTCAGTCCTAATACTTCTGCCACGCGCTCTGCGTAATGCTGCATCTGCTTTGTGATCTCTTCCGGTAATTCTGCAGGACAGGTCTCCACTGCACTGCCTGCTTTGTACTTATTCTTATAATCATAGAATCCCTGAATCGGTGCGATCTCAATGATTGGAAGTGCCTTATAGTCAATAACACCGATGGAAAACTCACGTCCCTCTACATACTCTTCGATAACGAGGTTATCCTCCCATTTGAATGCCTCATCCAAAGCACTCTTGAATTCATCCTCTGTGCGCACGATCGTAACACCAATACTGGAACCTCCACAGCATGGTTTTACAACACATGGCAGCTTTAAGCCAAGTTCTTTTGCGGAATCTTTGCGGTTCTCTTTCTTCATGGAAATGCCCTGTGGTGTCGGGATTCCACCAGCGATAAATAGCTGTTTTGCCATTCCCTTATCCATTGCAAGCGCACTGCTCAAATAACCGGTTCCGGTATACTTGATTCCAAACAGATCAAAAGCTGCCTGAATCTTGCCATTCTCTCCGTTTTCTCCGTGTAATGCCATGAAAACAATATCCGCCATGCGGCACATGTTGATGACATTCGGTCCGAAGAAGCAGTCCGACTGGTCTTTTCTTGACGCTTTTACCTTTGCAAGATCCGGTGCTGTTTCCGGGATATCCTTTACCTGTACGCTGACTTCCTCTGTGCGGTCAAAAATTCCGGTCAGATTTTCCTCTTTGTCACTGTATCCCATAAAAACATCCAGTAAAATAACATTATGTCCATTCTCACGAAGTGCTTTGGATACCATATCCCCCGTCTTGAAAGACACATCTCTCTCTGTACTTAAACCACCTGCTAAAACAACAATATTCATGGTGTAATCTCCTCTATTCTGATTTTATTTTGGATTTTGCTCCAACTTTTTAACATTATATGTCTGCCTATCAAATCTTTATTATAGTAACCCTTTTTCCAACTCATGACAAGATAAAAAAGAATAGTCTCACCGGAACATCCGGTAAGACTATTCTAAAAACTCTCCCCTTGTGTAGTAATACTTTCTCCTCCCTTGTTATTCTGAGCCGAACTACAGACTCTTTTTCCATCTAAAAATCCACACGGCAATTCTGTGCCTTACACAGAACTCTTTTGTAAAAAATCTTTTGTTATTACGATCTGCAAATCATTTCCTGATCATCTGTTCCTGCTCATCTAAGAGAATCAATAAACACAAAAAAATCTGTCTTGCCAGTAAGTCCTTTTTTCCGATCAGACTGCCATACTGAAAGATGTCATTTCTGGTATCCGTAAGCTCCCCCCTGTCAATCGCATAGAGAATCTCATATAGGATTTCCATGCGCTTTTCATCTAACATACCGCCGCACATTAACGTTTTTCCGAATACCGGATTTTTCTGTACAATTCTTAAAATATCAAAAAATTTTTTCTCCATCTCTCTCAAAGTTACTACACATGAAGTAATTTCATTATACGCTATTGATATCTGCAGCACAATTCGCTTTTTCCGCACGTTTTCCTGATTTTACAGAAAAATCAGCTCGGCATATCCATCCTGTATACCGGCACTTTACAGTAATTTCATGCTAAACCTAAAAAGAGGAGAGCTGCCCGCTCTCCTCTGATCTCACTTTTAATATTCCGGCTCGATCAATCCGTAAGTATTGCCTTTTCTCTTATAAACAACATTGACATCCTCTGTCTCTGCGTTGATGAATACATAGAAATCATGTCCTAATAATTCCATCTCTACACATGCATCCTCCGGATACATTGGTTTCATATCAAACTTCTTGGTTCTGATGATCTTAATCTCTTCATCATCCTCTGACTTCTCATCCAGAAAATCCTGTTTGAAAACTGCTGCTGCATTCTGCTGCTTTGTTACAAGTTTTGTTCTATACTTTTTAAGCTGACGTTCAATGACTTCCTCTACCAGATCAATGGATACATACATATCACTGCTTACCTGTTCGGAACGGATATAACTTCCCTTCATAGGAATCGTAACTTCAACTTTCTGGCGTTCCTTCTCTACGCTCAATGTTACATTCACTTCTGTGTCCGGAGTAAAATACTTCTCAAGCTTATTCAGCTTGTCCTCCACTGCGGCTTTCAGTCCTTCTGTCAATTCGATGTTTCTTCCTGTGATCTTAATTCTCATGATGTCCAACCCCTTTGTCGCTTATTTGATATAATGATCCAATTCCATGCTATGTCAGATAGCTTTCTGAATGCTTATTTATATCATGACTTTATTATAGCATGTTTTTATACATTATCAACATTTTTTTGTCTTAAACCGAAAACTTTTTATATATTTTATATAATTTCTGAAAATTTCAGAATTTCAGATTGGTCTTTACGCCAGCGACAGCGCAAAATAACCATCTGCAAGCAGTCTTTCCTGCCTGTCCTGGTCATCAGAAGAAAGCACCATGATACCCTTTCTGTCATATACCAGACGTTCTGTTTTTGTCTGCGCCATAAGTTCCGGCAGAAGTTCCTCAAACTGTTCTTCACCCAGTGTCGTTTCGATAATGTGCAGCGTCCCATTCTCCGGGCAGTACATTAGAATATCAGCGTCCTCTGCACTCTCGTCTCTGGAAATATCATCACTCCACACTACCTTCACCGTTCTTCCGCCACAGAAACAGTTAAAATCCATCGCAAAACGAATTGCCGCCTCATCCCATGCAATAAAACCATCTCTCATCAATTTCTGCTCCCGAATTTTTTGATATTCTGCCGCAGTGATATCCTCCACAGAATAACAATTTAATTCCGCTGCAAAAAGTTCCGGCACATCCTGTTTTTCCAGTAAACGCTCCGATGGATACGCCTCTGTGAACCCAACCTTACGATAATAGCCGACAAGCTCTTTTTCCGCCGGGACTAACACCAACGGCATATTAAAAATCTCTTCTGCCTTCTTTAAGATTTTCCCTGCATAACCTCTGCCACGGTATTCCGGGAGCGTTGCCACTGAATATACATACTTCGCCGGCTTCCACTCCTCACCATCCCTGATATTGATATCTAAAAAGCTTGCCATGGAAACCGCATGCCCATCCTGGCAGATGAGCAGCATATTATCCTCTGTCATCCTTTTGTCCAGATAAAAATCTACCAGTTCCGCCTCGTCACCAAAACAGGTCTCCCATATTTTGTGGATTTCTTCCCTGTTTCTGTCCTTATCTGCAAAAATGACATCACTTGAGATTGCCACGTATTTTTTCAGCAGGATTTCCGGATAATAGGACATCTTAGCCTTGCGCAGTCCCGGATCTCCTGTATCTTCCTCACGGTTTACATAAGTATAATCTTCACACGCATGTAAAACAAACTGCTGGTTAATCATCGGATATGCGCCCTGCATATCCGGAAATGCTTTTTCGAAGTGGACAACATAAGTGTCACTGTTTAACGGTTCCCCGATAGAAAATGCAACAATCTGTCCTGCCTTCCGGATAATCCCACCAACAAGCCCGAGTTCTTTTCTATGGTCAAATGCCTCATGAAGCACTGACATCTCAAGTTCCATCTCTTCATTCCATTTCTCTGCCCTCATTTTGATCCATGTGTATGTCATATTGCGGCATTCTTCTATATTGGAATCATTCAGTTCCTCATAGCACCAGTCATCCTCATCCTGAAATCTCGCAATATGATTTCTCTTGCCATGCATCTTTTTTCCCGCAAGCGTTGCTAATTTTTCTCTGGAATAAATGTAATCATAATCGTTCCGGTCTCCTTGGATCAAAAACTGTTCCGGATACCATGTAAGCATCTGCTCCCGGTCTGCTTCGCTCAATGGGCTCATAATAAGTGGGCGTTTTTCTTCCTCACAGATCGTGCGCAGTTCATCGATTACTTTTCTGCGGTCACCTGCCCCGATCGGATAGGAATACATCACCACTCCCTCCTCCTTAAAACGAATGACTGCACACCCATATTTTTCTGCAACTTCAACATGATACACTTTCCGCCAGACAAAATTATTGGCAAACGTGTACTCGCATGCATTTCTGTCATCTTCCTGAAATCTGGCATCCATCCATGCCTTATCATCTAATGTAATTTCGTGAAACTCTATTTTTGACATCTTAATTCCTTTCGCTATATACTAACATTATTATTCCATTTTTAAGACGATTTATTGTACTATTTCATGCCGTGAATTGCAACCGTCATATATGGCAGAAAGAGAAGAAAATAAAAACATGGCACAAAAGAATCTTCTTTTATTAAACCACAAAAAAGCTGACCGCATTTTCAACGATCAGCTTTTCACTGTCTAGTACAGCGTTCAAAAATCAACTGACAATGTACTTAGTTTGTCATTAAGAACTTAATGATTCTCTCTGTATCTTCCGGCTCGTAAGCTACAACTTCAAGTTCCGGGATCTCTACATCAGATTTTAATAAGCTTGTCAGAGAAACATACTGGCAAAGTTTTGATTTGAGGTTTAATCTGTCTCCCTCACCTGTGATCAATTCTACTTTTCCGGCACAGGAATCAATTACTTTAAAAAATCCGTCGACATCTTTGATATTCTTGATTTTCATATTTTTTCATCCTTTCTTCTTTTGAACTATATACCTACTTCTTATTAAATCGCAAAAACAGAAATCTGTAAATACTTTTACATAAAATCTTTTACATAAAACTTAGTCTTCCTGAGAAAGGCTTCCTTTTTTCGAACGTGTCTTGCTGTAAACCAAAAGCAGTAAACTGCCGATCACACCTGCTGAGATTGCATTGGTGATCATGGCGATCACACCCTGCGTAAACACGTAGTTTGCCGGCTGGCTGTAGATCACGATATCTAAACAGAAAGCAGGACCTTTGGGTTACTATAAACCCTTGATCCTGCTTTTTTAAGAACTATCCTTTTTTCACTGTCCCTTTTTATTCACTAATAATTATTTGCTACCACTGGTGCACCACCAAGAATAATAGTTGTATTGGCAATACACATCATGGTGATGATGATTGCACTGATAATTGGCATTATATATGGATTTTTTGTTTTCTTATATATGATTCTGTCCAAAATCGGGTTAACAAATAAAAATACTATCATAGGATATAACCAGATACCTCCGATTCTGTCTCCCTCGGTTTTATACCAGGTCAATGCACCTGTCACAAAGAATGGTATATATTGAACAAGCCAATATAAAACAGGTCCAGCAATGTTGAACAAAGCTGTTACAACCGTGTTTTCCCTGCCACAAATTGTATTACGGTTATAACAGCAGGAAACTATCGACAGCATAATGTAATAAAACATAAATAATGGAATATATCTCAATCCAATCAGCACTTTATCGGCATCAAATGCTTTTAGTGTTAATACCCACAATCTGAAATCTGTCTTAAAGAAATAATCTGCAAAGAATAAAATTCCAAAAGCCAGCGTTACTGTTAAAATTGAAAGATAGATTGTTTTTACCAATTTACCCTTTTCCATCATAATTCCGGCTGCTTTTGCATTTATCCGGTTGTTTCCTGCAATCTTATTTGAAATAAGTATGACTGCCCCTAGGAATAGCCCGTTTAAAACACTCCATACACCTGACAGCAATGGACCTGCTGCAGGCCACACAGGATTTGCCTTTGAATATATGGTAATGATCATCAAGCGGTAACTTAATGCTGAAAACAATGCCCCTGCAACCATAGAAATCCAAAACCATTTTTTCTGTCTCGGCTCAGTTATAACAACCGGCTTGACATCTGTAGATGCCTTAAGACATCCAAAATATGCAGTATTTTCAACAAGTGTTAATACAAATGCAACAACAAACATCATAATACCAACAAGCCCCAAAACATTAAAAAATTGTTTTGCCTGCCATACCTGATTTGACGCAATTATTTCATGAGGTGCTCCAAATGATTTTTCAAAAAAATCAATACCATGCTCTACACTTGTTTTCGAAAAATGTACCCATGGATGTGTTCCACCTACTTGATAAATAACTCTGAATGCCCCATCTTTTTCATAATACTTTCCAGACTCAACATCAGACATTCCATCTGATCCATTATTGAAATTTACAAAATTCTTTGCATCCGGGGTCGTCAGAAATACTCTCGGTACAGCTTCATTTCCATTTTCATCTGTTGTCCAAAAAAAGAATTCATCATATTTATCTGCAATAATTCCTACATTTCTTGTTCCAAAATCTGCACTATGATCTACACCTGTGTCATCACACCATGTAGATGCCTGAAATAGAACAGCTGATACAATTGGATTTTCCCTCTCATTATCAATTGCAATTTCCATATCACAGGCAGCTCCACCACTTGAATGTCCTGTAATTCCAATCTTGTCTTTATCTACATATGGCAATGAAGCAGCAAGTGCCACTGCTGCGTCAATTCCAACTGCAGATGAATAAACTTCATCTGCCGCAGTAATTTCTGTATCTCCATGTCCATGCATATCTACCGCAATAACAGTATATCCCCGACGCGCATATTCTATAGAATATAAATCCTGCATTTCCTTATTATTAAACCACCCTTCAACAGTAACAATAGCCGGCGACTTATTTTCTTCCGTTGCAGACTTTGGTTTATATAACAGCGCACTTACTTCATGACCTGTTGAATCCACAAGGCGTAGTTCAGATACTTTTACCCTTCCACCAGAACTTTGTATGACAGAAGATACTGCCATACTGACAAAGCACAAAATCAATGATATGACTAACCACGTTTTTGCTGTTAATTTTTTTCCCATAACACAATCTCCTTTACATCTGGCGAATGACGTTTGCTTCACGAAACAGTTTTCTTTTTTCCCCCCTTTTTCAAATATAAAAACATCAATACATTTATGTTCATGCAAGCAAATAATTGTAAAAAAAAGACACAAAATCTTATAAAAGATTATTGTGTCTCCGCTCTCATACAATAATTGTCATTCATTTTCTTTAATTTACATACGCATTATAGCATTAGCATTAAGTTTTTTCAATATATTTTTGTATAGTTTTTGTAAATTCTGTGTATTAATTTTGTGCCGTTATTTTTTTTGTTTTTTTAATTTTTGTACATACAATGTCTGCTTATATGCGAAGTAAATTGTCATTTCATTGCCGCCCGAATCATATTCTCCGCTTCCTTTGCTTCTGCTTTGGTAAGCTGAGGTGTATCTTTTAAGACATAATCCATGCCAAGGTTGTCGTACTTGACCTTTCCCATAGAATGATATGGAAGGACTTCCAGTTTTTCCACATTGCGGAGCGTCTTTAAAAACAGACCAAGTTCCGTCAGTTCTTTCTCATCAAACGTAATGCCCGGCACGACTACGTGACGGATCCAGACCGGCTTGCCGATTGAATCAAGATACTTTGCAAACGCAAGAATGTTGCTGTTCGACTGCCCGGTGAGTTTCTGATGTTCCTCATCGTTGATATGCTTAATATCAAGCATAACGAGATCTGTCACGGACATGAGCTGTTCTATCTTTTCCATTCTGTCTGATGCCATGTTTTCACTTATTCCAGTGAGACTGATCTCTCTCTCACTGATCTGATCTGTTCCTGTATGTTTCTTTGGAAACATAATTCCGGATGTATCCAGACAGGTGTGAATGCCCTTTTCCTTTGCCTTCGTAAAAAGCTCCGTCAGAAAATCAAGCTGTAGCATGGGTTCTCCACCCGTTGCCGTGATCCCCCCGGTCTGATAGAAAGAACTGTTGCGCTCGAAACGGTCTATGATCTCATCCGCTGTCATTTCTTCCCCATCCTCTATCTTCCATGTATCGGGATTATGGCAATACTGGCAGCGCATCGGGCAGCCCTGAAAAAAAACGACAAACCGTACGCCCGGACCGTCCACTGTGCCAAATGTTTCTAACGAGTGAATTTTTCCCATGTTGTTCTCCTTTTTCTATGAATAACGCTCACACGCGCCATTCGCAAAACGCACCTGTTGCACTACATCCGCTCGTGGAAGGTACGTGCGATCACTTCGTCCTGCTGCTCTTTTGTCAGCTTGATAAAGTTGACCGCATATCCAGATACACGGATGGTGAGCTGTGGATACAGTTCCGGGTGTTTCTGTGCATCCAATAACGTATCACGGTTTAAAACGTTTACGTTCAAGTGATGTCCGCCTTTGACTACATAGCCATCTAACATTGCAACAAGATTGTTCTCCTGTGCTGCCTCATCTTTGCCCAGTGCATCCGGTACAATGGTAAATGTATTGGAAATACCATCCTGTGAATCCATAAATGGCAGTTTAGCGACAGATGCCAGGGATGCAACCGCACCATGGGTATCACGTCCATGCATCGGGTTTGCACCCGGAGCAAATGCTACACCTTTCTTTCTTCCATCCGGTGTTGCTCCTGTATTTTTTCCATAGGAAACATTGGATGTAATGGTCAAAATCGATGTTGTCTGGATACCGCCACGGTAAGTATGGTTTCCTTTTACATATCCGATAAAGGTGTGGAGCACCTGTTTTGCGATCTCATCGACACGATCGTCGTCATTTCCATATTTCGGGAAATCTCCCTCAATCTCAAAGTCAACGGTCACACCATTCTCGTCACGGATTGGTTTTACTTTTGCATATTTGATTGCAGAAAGGGAGTCTGCTACTACAGAAAATCCTGCAATACCGGTCGCAAACCATCTTCTCACATTTTTGTCATGTAATGCCATCTCTAATTTTTCGTAGCAGTATTTATCATGCATGTAGTGAATGATATTTAATGCGTTCACATACACTCCTGCTAACCATTTCATCATATCTTTGTATTTATCCCATACTTCATCGTAATCTAAGTATTCGGATGTGATCGGACGGTATTTCGGTCCGACCTGTTTTCCTGTCATCTCATCGACACCGCCATTGATCGCGTAAAGCAGGCATTTTGCAAGGTTTGCCCGCGCGCCAAAGAACTGCATTTCCTTACCGATTCTCATAGAAGATACACAGCATGCAATTCCATAATCATCACCATGGACAACACGCATAATATCATCATTCTCATACTGGATTGCAGAGTGTTTGATGGATGTCTCGGCACAGAATTTTTTGAAGTTTTCCGGCAGTTTTACAGACCAGAGTACGGTCATGTTTGGTTCCGGTGCTGCCCCGATGTTGTTCAAGGTGTTTAAGTAACGGTATGACATTTTTGTAACCATATGTCTTCCATCCACACCGATTCCACCGATGGACTCTGTCACCCAGGTTGGATCGCCGGCAAAAATCGTGTTGTATTCCGGTGTACGCGCAAATTTTACAAGACGAAGTTTCATTACGAACTGGTCGATGATCTCCTGGATCTCTTTTTCAGTAAATGTTCCCTCTGCGAGATCACGCTCTGCATAAATATCTAAGAAAGTGGAGGTACGTCCTAAGGACATTGCCGCACCGTTCTGCTCTTTTACTGCTGCAAGATATGCAAAATAGACAGCCTGTGTTGCCTCTAATACATTATTTGCAGGTTTCGAAATATCACAGCCGTAAATTTCTGCCAGTTTCTTTAACATTTCCAGTGCACGGATCTGCTCGGATAATTCTTCTCTCTCACGGATCACATCTGAGTACATGATGGTACGTGTGTTGTTCAGCTGCTCTTTTTTGTCCTCGATCAGACGGTCTACACCGTAAAGTGCCGGTCTTCTGTAGTCACCAATAATACGTCCTCGTCCGTATGCATCCGGAAGTCCAGTGATGATATGTGCGCTTCTGCACGCTCTCATCTCCGGTGTGTAAGCGTCAAATACACCGGCATTATGAGTTTTTCTGTGTGTTGTAAAGTACTCTACCACCTCAGGATCGACTTTGTATCCATTGTCCTCGCATGCCTTAACTGCCATACGGATACCGCCGTAAGGCTGGAGAGCACGTTTGAAAGGCTTGTCCGTCTGGAAACCGACAATCTTCTCTTTCTCTTTATCTAAATAACCCGGACCATGGGAAGTGATCGTGGAAATGATCTTTGTGTCCATATCCAGCACTCCGCCGGCTTCTCTCTCCTGTCTGGAAAGTTCTAATACCTGATCCCAGAGATCGGTGGTATCCTGTGTTGGTCCCTCTAAGAAGGAATCATCCCCATCATATGGATGATAATTCTTCTGAATAAAATCTCTTACGTTTACTTCTGTTTCCCAGGCTCCGCCCTGGAAGCTTCTCCATTCTGTCTGCATTTTTCTCTCCTTCTGCCACCGTGTGGCCTTGCATGGTTCATCACACTTTTTTATGATGCTCATTCTGATTTTTGATCGATGCGTGGTTAGCCTTTTCTAACCACGGTTAGGCTATCCTAACTTTCATTTTTTGTCAAGAGTCACGTACGCTTTTTCCGGTAAGTATTCGAAAAAATACAATGAGTGGTTCCTTTCTCATGCTGATGGGATTTTTTGGAAAATTTACCCTAAAACTAAAAAGAACCGCACGTCTGGACTCTTCGCCCAGACGGTCGGCATTCTTTTGTTATACTTCACGTGGTAAACCCCACTATTTCCGTCAGTCATATAACAATTGCATTGTACTATGAGTGATAATTATTTTCAATAGGTAATTTTTCACAAACAATCCACATATGCCAGCAATTCCTCCGGTCTGCACTTTAGCACCCGTGATAGCTTCAGCAATGTCATTCCCTGTGGCAAGTAATACATAAAAATTCTTGTTTTGTTTCCCATGTTTATGTTATAATATGCCAAAGCATATTTTACAAAATCTTTATGGCGTTATGCCATCTATATTCTGGAAACGTCAGATTACCCCCAATGATCTGCGTTGTTCGTTCGTATCTATGCTTTTAATTACCCATTAACGAATTTAAAAGCAGGAGACGAAAGAAATCAGATATAGAATATATTTATTCTCCTGCCAAGACAGTATTATTTAAGAGCTGTCTTACCAATCAGGAGGAAGCCTATGGCAAAACACAAACGAAACCATAACAAAGTATCCAGAAACTCAGCAGTCAATATGCCGGTTACAAACAGAAACTACAAAGACACTATTTTTCGCATGTTGTTTTCTGACCGGAAAAATCTGCTCTCTCTTTACAATGCCGTCAATCAGAGAAAATACCTGCACCAAATTTTATCGAGTTTTACAATGGTTCGACGGCAATTGCTGACTGTACAGAGCTTCGGCTTTCCTCAGCATTTGAACATCTGTCAGGTGAACCAAAGCTCGAATTAATTGTTACTGTTTTGAATGTCAATGAAGGACACAATGCAGAGTTGATGCAGCATTGCAGTATGTTAAAAGAATATGCACAGTATGTTGCCAGAGTGCGCCACTATGCGTCAGACATGCCTTTAAATCAGACTGTAAAACGTGCTGTGGACGAATGCATCCGGGAAGGGATTCTGGCGGAATTTCTTGCCCGAAACCGAAATGAGGTTATCAGTATGAGTATTTTTGAGTATGATAAAGAATTGGAAGAAAAGAAGTTACGGAAAGCTGAGTATGAATACGGTTTTGCAGAGGGTGAAAAACATGCGGCAATTGAAATCGCCAAACGTATGTTGAAAACTAACAATTTTTCCCTGGAAGAAATTGCTGCTTTCTCTGGTGTATCTTTGGATGATGTAAAAATTCTCAAAGCCAATCAATAGTATAGCCTACAGGGGACACGCAGATTCATGCCGCCCCTCTCTCTTCCCTCTGGGCTGTCCGGGAGATGATACTTCTGTCAGCACTTCCTGTTTTTCCCGAAAATGACATCATAATTTACATTTTTATAAAAGATATCTTCCAGATCACCGCTAAGTGCTTCCCGGTTGCCTAACATCCACATTACCTTTGCGATGACAGATTCCAGAGTCATATCATAAGATTCCAGAAAACGGCAATATTTTTTCATATCGTGCCCCACTTCATAGACCGTCATATCGCTGCCCTCATGTGCGACCTGTGTAGACATCACCACAAGTCGATCCGGGAACTCCTGACATAGCTTATAGAAATCATCTGCGATTGATCGTGGGATACCACCCACCCCAAAGCTTTCTACAATAATGCAGTCGTAATTTTCAAAGACACTGCGCAGAATTCTCGGCTTGATTCCCGGGATCATTTTGATCAGATACACATTTTCATCCAGTTCCTCATAAAACCATACTTTCTCTTCATACGGAACCGGTGGAATGTAACGCATGATATTGCCATCCTGAATCATGGCGAGACATGGAAAATCAATGCTGGAAAATGCATTGTAGCTTTTTGAACGGACTTTCTTCGCCCTTGTTCCGGCAATGACTTTTCCATCAAAAACGATCTGAACCCCCTGCGAGTTCTCATCGGATGCATATAAAAAACTGTCAAGCAGATTTGATTTTGCATCGGTGATCTCAAGGTCGATCGGTTTCTGTGCGCCGGTGATCACGATCGGTTTTTTTGAATTCTGTATCATATAGGAAAGTGCCGCCGCAGTGTATGCCATTGTGTCCGTGCCATGGGCGATGACGAAGCCATCGTATTTTTCATAATTTTCACGGATGGTATGCACCATCATTTTCCAATGTTTCGGTTCCATATTCGAGCTGTCCAGATTTATAAGCTGGACAGCATGAAAATCACAGATATCTTTCACCTGCGGGATATACTGCATCAGCTCTTCCGGTGAGATCTGTGGTTTTAATCCGTTGTCTGATTTTTTTGATGCGATCGTTCCGCCTGTTGCGATGAGTAAAATGTTTTTTCTGTCTGACATGCTGCATTTCTCCTATTGTCACTGATCTGCATATTCATTTTCATTTAAATTTTGTGAATAAATCAGTCTTTTTTTAGTATAATCCTTCAATCAGGCAAGTAGCTCACGAATATCGGCAAGCAGCATATCCACATTTTCCTCTTTCGTTGCCCAGCAGGTACAAAAACGGACTGCACTGTGTGTCTCATCCATGCGCTCCTGATAAGCAAAACTGTATTTCTTTTTCAGTTCCGCAAGCACAGCATCCGGCAGAATTGGGAACTGCTGATTAGTCGGAGAATCAATATAGAATTTCACTCCCATTTTTGTTAATTCGTCCTTTAACTTTTCCGCTAATCGTGCTGCATGTGCGGAAATATCAAAATACCGGTTTTCCTCAAACAAGGTCAGAAACTGGATTCCAAGCAGTCTGCCTTTCGCCAGCATACCGCCACGCTGCTTGATATTGTAACGGAAGTCTTTTTTCAGTTCCTCATTGCGGATCACAACTGCCTCCCCAAAAAGCGCTCCCACTTTTGTTCCGCCGATATAGAACACGTCTGTGTTGGCTGTGATATCAGAAAGTGTCAGGTCATTTTCCTTGCACATCAGTCCATAGCCAAGTCTTGCCCCATCCATAAAAAGATAAAGTCCACGCTTTTTGCACACCTGATAAATTGCTTCCAGTTCCGCCTTTTTATAAATCGTTCCGATCTCTGTCGGATTGGAAATGTATACCATTTTCGGCTGTACCATATGTTCAAAACTCTCGTCTGCAAAATGTGCATCTGTGTACGCTGCGATCTGCCCAGCCGTCAGCTTTCCATCCGGTGTTTCAATACACAGGCATTTATGGCCGCATGCCTCCAGAGCGCCTGTCTCATGGACATTGATATGCCCTGTTTTTGCCGTGATCACTCCCTGATAATGCTTTAATGCAGCTGAGATCACAGTGACATTCGTCTGTGTACCTCCCACCAGGAAATGCACATCCACACGCTCATCCCCACATGCCTTCCGGATCAGCTCTCTCGCCTGTCCGCAATACTCATCTTCTCCATAGCCTGCTGTCTGCTCCATATTGGTTTCAACTAACTTCTCTAAAATTGCCGTATGGCATCCTTCTGTGTAGTCACTGTTAAATCGAATCATTGTTTGTCCCTCTCTTTATCTTTCTTTTCAGCTGTCAGACACAGCTTAATATCTTTTCCAGTTACTTTCGAAATTTTCATCCATGGAAATTGTTTCTGAATCGGGATCGCATATCCCTGCTCTGCAAGTGTCTCGAGGTCCGCCGCTGTCACAATTTTGTCTGCGGCGCATTTTAAAATCTTTTTTGCATAGTCAGCTCTGTGGCACACTTCCTGCAGCGGTTTTCCGATTGCATGTGCGCCCATGACAATGACCACTTCGTCCATATAAGGAAACAGAACCGGTTCATGCTCCGCCGGGGCTTTGACCGGCATATGTGCGGAACCGTCCGCCTCGATCAGGATCTCATCTGCCAGATATAGCAGCTCCTCCATCAGCTTTTCCGGCAGCATTCCAAACTTTTCTGTACCGGGGATCAGACTCCCGGCAACACAGCAGCCGTATGTGTCAAGGATGGACTGCACCTGTTCTTTCCATTTTTTCTCAGCTGTCCTGCACTCCCGCCAGCCGGATGCGGTATCCGGTATCGCACGCTGCTGCCATGTCTGCTCATACGCTGCAAATATCTCCTGCTCCTGTGGTCTCATCATCTTAGTTGTCGTGAGAATCAGAACCTTTTTCCCCTCTGTGCGCATCGTCTCTGCACGCTTCCGGATAGCGGATGTCTTTCCTCCTGCTCCGACATACGCCGTTACTTTTCCACGATTTTCCGCTGCAATATCCCGCATCGCCCCGACCGCTTTCTCCACCTCTTCTGTCGTATTAAAACAGGAGAAACTAAATCGTACCATGCCCTGTTTTTCTGTGCCAAAATGGGTGTGTATCAGAGGTGCACAGTGTACCCCCGCCCTTGTCGCAATCCCATAATCTTCTGCAAGGCAGTCACTGACATAAGCGGAATCAAGATCCGCCAGATTGCACGATACGATCGCTGCCACCCGTTTTTCTCCTCCGTAGAGGTGAATGCCCGGAATTGTTTCAATTCCTCTCTGAAACTGTTCAGCCAGCGCCATTTCTTTCTCATGGATAGCTGCGATCCCGGTCTTTTTGATCCAGTCCAGAGCAGCATGGAGTCCTGCGATCCCATGTCCGTTCAGCGTTCCTGCCTCCAGAGCAGCCGGCAGCTCCATGGGATGTTTTCTCTCAAATGAATGTACGCCGCTTCCACCGGATAAAAGCGGTTTTACACACACTCCATCTGCCAGTGCGATCCCACCGGTTCCCTGCGGACCAAACAGTCCTTTATGCCCGGTAAAACAGATCAAAAAATTCCGCAATCGGTTCCGGGTTATAGGTACATGGACCTCCGCCAATTAAGATCGGATCATTTTCCGTCCTGTCTGCTGCCTCGATTGGAATCTGGCTTAGATCTAAGATCTGTAAGATATTGGTATAACACATCTCGTACTGTATCGTAATTCCCAAGAAATCCGCATCCTTTACCGGCTGTTGCGACTCTAAAGAAAATAACGGGATATTCTCTTCTTTTAAAATTGCATGCAGATCCGGCCATGGGGAATAGACGCGCTCACACCAGACGTCCTCTCTTTTATTTAACATATCGTATAAAATCTGAATACCAAGATGTGACATTCCAATCTCATAAACATCCGGGAAACACATCACAAATCGGATATCAACCGTATCTTTCTCTTTTACCACGCTGTTTAACTCGTTACCGATATAGCGCGCCGGTTTATCAATCTTCATCAGTATCTCATCGGATAAAGCTAATTTTGTCATTTAAAAAAATCCTTTCCATTTCTTCTTTCGCGCTCAAATTTCGCCGTTCGTCAATCATATATGTATGTTGACTCACTTGCGCTCAATGTATCATAACATAATTTTTCAGATTTGTATAATAATGATTATCACAGATCATTTCTGTGATCGTCTGCGTGCTGTAACCACACAAATCCGTATGGGTATACATGCAGCCTAAAAAAGCTGCAAATATACATACAGATAAAAAAATGCGCAGTTTCAGTGCTGCCGCAAGCCCCATTTCCGGTGCAGAATCATCCACCTCTCTGGTCTCTCTCTTCTGCATCCCGTTTTCCTCATAAAAAGAATTGCGGATATTCTGCACATATTCCCTGCGCCGTTCGACTGTCTGTCTGTCCATAGAACACTCCATTTCTGTGCCAGTCCATCTGCATAAAATTATATGACTG
>OHEL01000703.1_pt1 | contig 18351 bp, 19 predicted proteins | sample 1567251 | NCBI WGS metagenome assembly OHEL01 (sample SAMEA3879601, study PRJEB24766) | human gut metagenome | biome: human-associated habitat; feature: feces | place: USA | collected 1985/1987
TCATGCGTGCCTTCTTCACCGCATCCTGGAAGGTCATCCCGGACTTTTCCTTAATGTATTTGGAAAGGTACGGTTTGGAGAGATTAAACTGATCTGCCAGCACATCCAGCGTCACATCCGCATAGTGATTCTGTATGTAATTCATGATGTCGACAATCCGCTCCTCGCGTCCCTCCACGATGTTCTCACTCTTTAACATCTTGTTGGCAGCGGATACCAATGCCGCGATCGAGCTGGTGATAATATCCTCGTCAATTCCGACGCCCCAATAATTCTTTCCCTTGCAGATAATCTCCACATACGCCGCAGCCTTGGAGGAGGATCCTTCTGAAATGGCGTGCTCCTCGTATACAGCAAGCTCGTAGCTGATGCCAAAATACATCTTGATTGCGTTGCTGACCGCATCGAGGCGTCCGTTTCCGCTTGTCTCGATCACTCTGCGCTCACCGTTCTGCTCGATCGTCACACTTGCGGCAATGCCGTCTTTCTGCTCGAAATGGCACTCCGCCACATCAAATACATCTTTGATATTGACGTAATTCCCGGTAAATACCTGATAGATCATATCCGGTGTCAGCTCTTCGTGTCTGTGATCGGATACACCTTTGATCAGATAACCGACTTCCTCTTTCATCTTATCCGGCAGGGACATGCCAAAGTTCTGTTTTAATACGAAAGCAACTCCTCCCTTACCGGACTGGCTGTTGATTCGGATCACATCGGATTCGTACTCTCTTCCGACATCCTTCGGATCGATCGGCAGATACGGAACATCCCAGCGCCCGCCGCTCTTTCCTGCCTCTCTCCATGCCATGCCTTTTGAGATCGCATCCTGATGGGAACCGGAAAATGCAGTAAACACAAGATCTCCGGCATACGGAGTACGCTCATAAACTCTCATTCTGGTAAAACGCTCATATTTCTCACGGATTGCTGCAATGTTGGAGAAATCAAGTTTCGGATCTACGCCGTGGCATACCATATTCATTGCAAGTGTCACGATATCCACGTTTCCGGTACGCTCTCCATTTCCAAACAGAGTACCTTCCACACGGTCAGCTCCCGCTAATACACCAAACTCTGCATCGCTGATGCCGCATCCTCTGTCGTTGTGCGGATGTACGCTTAAGATCACGTTATCTCTGTATTTTAAATGTTTGTGAATATACTCGATCTGGCATGCAAATACATGCGGCATTGCAATCTGAACCGTAGTCGGAATGTTGATGATCGCTTTGTGTTCCTTATCCGGTTTCCACACATCCAGTACGGCGTTGCAGACTTCCACGGCATAGTCGACCTCTGTTCCAGGGAAGCTCTCCGGGCTGTACTCAAATGTAAAGTTTCCATCTGTCTGTGCTGCAAGATCTCTTAACAGAATCGCTCCATCCACTGCAAGTTTCTTTACTTCTTCCTTGCTCTTTTTAAAGACCTGCTCTCTCTGTGCAACAGAGGTGGAGTTGTAAAGATGGATCACTGCGTGCGGTGCGCCTTTGACTGCCTCAAATGTTTTTTTAATGATGTGCTCACGCGCCTGTGTTAAAACCTGAACGGTAACATCTTCCGGGATCATATTGCGCTCGATTAAGGCACGCATGAAATTGTACTCTGTCTCTGAAGCTGCCGGGAAACCAACCTCGATCTCCTTGAATCCAATGTCTACAAGCATCTGGAAAAATTCAATTTTTTCCTCTAAGCTCATCGGCTCGATCAGTGCCTGGTTGCCATCACGCAGATCCACGCTGCACCAGATCGGCGGCTTTTCGATCGCATCCTTCTTTACCCAGTCATATGTAACTTCCGGCGGCATAAAATATGCTTTTCCGTATTTTTCTGCAACATCAAAATTCATATTCATTCTCCTTATCCTGTTTTAACAATGATTCTATTTTCTGTGTGTCACTTTCTGTTTTCTGTCCGGAGAGCTTTTTGTGTAAGAAAAAATGTCATAATAATTTCTCATGATACAAAAAATCTCTGTATGCAAAACCTGTGTGGTTTTGTCATACAGAGACGCAAAATTTTCTTCACGCGGTACCACTCTGTTTCATGAATGACCTGTATCGTCATGCATGCACTCATCCGGCACTATCATGCCTTTTCCCTCTTACGGCGGGCGATCCGTCCAAGCCTACCCAGTATCATCTGCTCATTCATAATACATCCGATTCCTTCAGCCGGCAGCTCCAAGGCGAGTTCACAACTTCACTCTGACTGCCTCGCACCTTCCGGCAGCTCTCTGATTTCCATTCCGCTGTTACTATTCCTTTTCATTGCATTTCATTTTCTGTTTTACATAATAACATACCTTTTTCGAGTTCCGCAAGGTGTGATTTTATCAATTTTATTGATTTATTTTAATCTTCTGTATTTAAAACTGAAAATCTTCATAATCTTCCGGTGTAAAACGATGATAGATCAGATGGCAGCCCTCATCCGTGATGCAGTAACGGTAATCATCCGGCACCCCATCCTCAAAGTAAACCAGATAATCAAATTCCCCGTGTGTCGTCCGTTCTACATGTACATGATCTGAATATCTGTGAAACTGCTGTAAAAGCTCGTCTATCGTGCAGCCATGTTTTCCGATTGTTTCTATAAAACTGGCAATGAACTCACTTCCGTTCGTGTGTTCATGCACATAATCGACACCGCTCGGCGGAATTGCAATACAGAAACGCTCACCTTTATTGGAGATTTCCACCCCGCCAAGTGTCTGCACCGTCTTTTTTGAAAATTCTGCAAGCAGTTCTGACATCTCTTTTTCTGCTGCATCGGTATGGAAGAAACGGTTCAGCGAGGTAATCGGATAATATAACCGGATCAGTTCACTCCGGTAACCAAGTTTTATCTGTTCTTCCTGTATGACCTCGATGATATTTTTTTCAAGTCTCGTAAAATCCACTGCCTTTTCCATTTCTTTCTTCCTTATTATTTTACTCCCACTGTGTCAGACTGATAAATTCCGGCTTATTATTTTACTTCCACTGTGTCGGATCAATCCATTCCCACGCTTCTTATTTTCTCATAAAATTCAGATTACATACTCGCCGGCACGCTGTCTCTCGTAGTCCACTAAATCTGCGAGTGTGATACTGTCAACAACCTGGTTGATCGCCTCGTTCATTTTTTTCCACACCAGAACTGTTGCACAGTCATTCATCTTATCACAGGTGTCTTCATCCTCGACGCATGCCACCGGTGCAAGGCTTCCCTCTGTCAGGCGTAATATCATTCCGACGGTATATTCTTCCGGTCTTTTTGTCAGAATGTATCCTCCCTGTGCACCACGAATGCTCTTTACATATTTTGCCTTATTTAAAACGGAAATAATCTGCTCTAAATATTTATCTGAAATTTCCTGGCGTCTCGCAATATCCTTTAAACTGATCGGCTCTCCGGTATTATTCAGTGCAAGATCCAGCATCAGGCGTAACGCATATCTTCCTTTTGTTGATATTCTCATATTTTCCTCATTTCTGCGCTGTTTTTCATATTTTAGGCTTGCGGATGCAGCGCAGCCGCAAACTTATGAATAAACGATTCTTTTATCATCGTATTAGAAGTATATCCGACTATTCATACCATGTCAATAGGAATTAAAGTATTCGTTAAAATATCTCTTTGCGCCACTGATATTTTGAGAGATCAACACATCCGTCTTTTACCTCTATGCCATCCGCTTCCAAAAGTCCGATCTGCCTGTTTTCGCCACCAAATGCAAAGGCCTCCGAAACTCTCCCCTCACGGTTTACTACCCGGTAACACGGGATTCCCTCCGGATCCGGATTTACATGCAGCGCATAGCCGACCACCCTGGCCCACCTTTTGTTGCCCGCAAGCGCTGCCACCTGTCCATAGGTTGCAACCGTACCGCGTGGAATCTGTTTTACAATGTCATATATTTTTTCGTAGGAATTTTTCTGTTCCATATTAGTCCTTATTCAGATTATAAAAACTCGTAATTTTATGATGTTGCGCTCATTATATCATGTGCAAAATCGGCACATGATCCAATTCGCCGTTCGTCAATCATGCAGGCATGTTGACTCGCTTGCGCTCATTATATCATGAATTACTTTTTTGCGCCATTCACCTTGCAATCATGTTAAGAACATACTAAAATTTTAATTTGTGTTTTTATAAATTTTTAATACTTTTTATACTTAGGAAAGAATTGGAGTACAAAAGACCTATGAACGAACTAAGACCAAAACTATTTGACGTAATGAAGGGCTACACAAAAGAGCAGCTCATCAAAGATATCCTTTCCGGTATCATTGTGGCGATCATTGCTCTTCCACTTTCTATCGCACTTGCGATCGCTTCCGGTGTCGGTCCGGTACAGGGACTCTACACTGCGATCGTTGCCGGATTTTTTATTTCCTTTTTCGGAGGAAGCCGTGTACAGATTGGCGGACCAACTGCCGCATTTGTTGTTATCATCTATGGCATCGTGACCACTTACGGTACAGACGGACTGATTGTCGCAACAATCATGGCAGGTATCATTTTATGTATTATGGGCCTCTGCCATTTTGGTTCCCTGATTAAATATATTCCTTATACGATCACGACAGGTTTTACCTGTGGTATCGCAGTCACCCTGTTTGTCGGACAGATCAAAGATTTTCTTGGACTTGATATGGGTGCTGTTCCTTCTGAATTTATTGAAAAACTTGGCGCCTATGCTGCAAATATCACAACCACCAATCCGGTTACCGTCGCAATCGGTGCCGTTGCACTTGTGATTTTAATCCTGTGGCCAAAAGTAACTGACAAACTGCCGGGATCCCTGATCGCAATTATCGTGACGACTGCCATCGTTTATTTTGCTAAACTGCCGGTCAACACGATCGGAAGTGTTTACGGAGAACTTTCCTCCGAATTTCCGTCTTTCCACATGCCGGCATTCAGCTATAAACTGGTACAGGAACTGATCTCCCCGGCATTTACGATCGCGATTTTAGCCGGTATTGAATCCCTGCTTTCCGCAGTCGTATCTGATGGTATGATCGGTGACACCCACAAGTCAAATGCCGAACTGATCGGTCAGGGACTTGGAAATATTTTTTCCGGCCTGTTTGGCGGAATCCCTGCTACCGGAGCGATTGCCCGTACTGCTGCAAACGTAAGAAACGGCGGACGTACCCCGATCGCAGGTATCACACACTGTATCACTTTAAGCATTATTTTAGTTGTTTTAATGCCGCTTGCTTCCCTAATTCCTATGACAACATTAGCCGCAGTGCTTTTAGTCGTTGCATGGAACATGGCAGACTGGACTTCCTTTTTCCATCTGTGCAAAACTGCTCCAAAGAGTGATATGATCGTACTTGTTGCAACATTTTTCCTGACTGTATTTTTTGACCTTGTCGTTGCCATCGAAGTCGGTGTCGTACTTGCCGCACTTTTATTTATGAAACGTATGGCAGAAACTGCCGATGTCACTGCCTGGAAATATGCAGATGAGCCGGATGTCACCCCTGGCGAAGCTGAAAAAATGCGCGACATTCCGCACTCGATCCGTGTATTTGAGATCAGTGGACCGCTGTTTTTCGCCGCTGCTGACGAAATTCTTGCAATTACCAGTGACAAGTCAACCAAAGTCATCGTTATCCGTATGCGAAGTGTTCCGGCAATTGATGCCAGCGCAATGCGTTCCCTGCGTGATCTTGCTGCCCGCGCGAAGAAAAAACATATCACTTTGATCTTCTCACATGTCAACGAACAGCCGATGTCCGTTATGAAAAAAGATCACTTTATCGAGCTGATCGGGGAAGAACATTTCCTTCCGAATATTGTGGAAGCTCTCGGTTATGCGGAAAATATGGTCGCAGATTCCGGTCATAAGGCTGCGAAATAACAGAATTTATTTATTCTTATGATGAAATATCGGATTAGGATGGCTGCACACTTCCTTTTACTGTGTCAGCCATTCTATCTCCGCGTCCTCTGTCGATGTTTCCATCTCTGCCTGACCTTCCCCTTCTTTTAAAACGATGCAGTTGTGATTGTCATCCACCTGAACCTGATAAAAATATTTCAAATCGTCGCTGACACCATTACTGTACTGATATTCCACAAAATACTGCGCTTGTGCCGGTGTTTCGGCAGGTTCGAAACCAAACGACGTCTCTTTGATCTCACAATCCGAATCATATTGATCTAAATACTCCTGAAAAATTGGATCTGTGTATCCTCTTGCAATCTCACTTCGATCATACAGCTCCTGCATCACGGCATCTTCCTCTATACCGGCGGATCCGCTATTTGCTCCACATCCTGCCAAAAACATTCCCATGATAAGCAGCAAACCTGTTATTTTACTCCTGCGCATCGTATGTATACCTCCCCTGCAGAGTCTCATACTCTGCATGCCCGGTGCTCCAGGTTCCTCCCTCCACCAGAAGAGACACTGCCTTGGCATCATAGGCGTCCAGATAAGTATTGACTACGCTTCCAACTGTCGCGTACTCTCCTGCCGTTCCCATCTGATTTACATATTCCTCAAATGTTTTCGACAGATCAAGCGTTATGGTATCCTCTTCCTGTTTAAAATCAAGCACTTTCACATCCGACGGAACCACACCGGCATCGATCAGCGCAGCCATGATATTTTCAGGCGTAAGCGCATCGAGCGATACCGTTTCTGTGTCAAAACCATCTGCATTTTCATTGCTTTTATATATGGTAATATTATTGTCTTCTTTATCAGCATTTTCCCGCCTGCCACAGCCTGATGCTGTCATAAGAACTATCGCTGCTAAAATCAATGCCATTTTCCGTGTTACACTTGTTCGTTTCATATTTTGCCTCCTCTTTTCCATCATTTTTCCTTTCAATCACGATTCATTTTTACCTTTTGGGTATATATGAAAATTTTGCTCGGAAAATACCCATAATTTTCCCTTAAATCCGCGTTTTTTGAGGATTTTTTTGTGATAATGGACATACACAGATGGTTTTTCATGCTATATGCCTTATACTCGCTTCGCTCGGCAGTCTTATTATATCTTATCTCATTTTATTTTTGTTAAACCTTCGTCTAAATTAAGAAAATCTTCCATATTTCCAACCATAAAATACACGTTCTGCGAACACTCTATGATTAAGTGAAACAGCAGTCTTCACAGTTCATCCATATCTCCCCCGCAGATGCGCACCGATATCTCCGTCACATACTCCTCCACCGTCTCCGCCATCAGCTGATCCACCGTGTAAACTTCCAGGAACTCTTCCGCCAGTGTAATCTGATGTTCATCTGCATAAGCAAGAAGTTTCCGATAAGCCTCCCCGATGTTTCTCCAGTGCCCTTTAAAATAAGTTGTCAGATATTTCCCCGCAGGCATAAAATGGCAGGACATGCCGCCCGGCTTATGTTTCATCAGCAATATTACGTTGCTGTAATTTGCATAGATCTGCCGTCTGACATCTTTTGCATACTGGATGTAACCAATCTCATAACAGATGCTTTTGCTGTTGTTCTCATAAAAATTGATCAGTTCCGCTGTGCGCTCCGCAAATTCTGATTCCGAAACGTCTAAAAATGCATCCATCAGATAATATCTGCCCGGTTTTTCACAGACAAATATTTCATCTTTTTCTTTCTCTAAATATGCCCTGATTTTTTTACTTTTTTCTTCCATCCACTGCCTGCGATCCTTTAACAGCCGGATTTTTTCTGCCAGAATCTGTTCCTCTTTTTCAAACAGCTCCAATAATTTTTCCGGAGTCCGGTCACTTAAAAAGGCCTGGATCTCTTTTAAAGACATACCAAGTTCCTTTAGCATAATGATCGCTTCGAGCACTTCGATCTGATGGATCGAATAATAACGGTACTCGTTATCAAGCACGATCTCCGGCGAAAACAAGCCGATCTTATCATAATGAAATAAAGTGTTTTTGGTGACGTGCATGAGCTTTGCAAGCTCACCAGTTGTCAGATATTGACTTTTGTCCACTTTTAATCTCCCCTCACGAAAAAAGTTCTTGACTATATGGTAACAATATAGTTTATGATAGCATTTGTGTCTCAAAACCGCAATTTCCATCCGCGCTGACACAACATTTAAAAATATTTCAAAGGAGGAACCCATTATGGCACAGTCCATTGGTCAGAAATTCACACCTGTCACTTTATTAAAATTCGCATTACCATCCATGGTCATGATGGTACTCATGTCCTGTTATACAATCACGGACGGCATTTTTATCTCGCGCTTTCTTGGAGATAATGCGCTGTCCGCAGTCAATATCGTCTATCCGGTCATCAATATCGTACTCGCCATCGGCGTCATGCTCGCAACCGGAGGAAGCGCCGTCGTCGCAAAGAAAATGGGCGAAGGGAAAGACGATGAAGCAAAAGATAACTTTTCCATGCTCGTGTTTACCGGTGTTGTGGCGAGTGTTGTCATCCTGATACTGACGATTTTATTTTTAGAACCAATCTGCCGCGCTCTCGGTGCAAATGATTCGTTACTTGCAAACTGCAAGGCATATCTTTTTACCGTTGTTTTATTTGCCCCGGCGTGCATGCTGCAGAGCCTGTTCCAGACGTTCTTCGTGACAGCGGGAAAACCACACATTGGCATGACGTTAGTCATCAGTGCCGGTATCGCAAATGCCGTGTTGGACTATGTATTTTTATCTCCTCTTGGATTTGGCATTGAAGGAGCCGCCTTAGCCACCGGTATCGGTCAGCTCATACCTGCAGTCGTGGGACTCTTCTACTTTTTCTTTGTCAGGGGAGATCTTTATTTTACAAAATTTCATTTTCATGGAAGTGTCCTTTCTACTGCAAGTTTTAACGGTGCATCCGAGATGGTAACGAATATTGCAAACGCTGTGATTACTTATGCATTTAACAAAATCATGCTGCGCCTTGCCGGCGAAAACGGTGTTGCCGCAATCACGATACTGCTTTATTCCCAATTTTTATTTAATGCGCTTTTTCTTGGATTTTCCATGGGTGTTGCACCTGTGATCAGTTACAATTACGGTGCAAAAAATACAGGCGGACTGAAAAGCGTCTGCAAAATCTGCAGACGCTTCGTGATCGTTTCTTCTATTATAATTACTATTTGCTGTAACCTGCTCTCCGAGCCGATCGTGCTCTTGTTTGTCGGTGGAAAAACAGCGACTTATGACCTTGCCGTCAGCGGTTTTTCGGTATTCTGTGTGACCTTTTTGTTCAGCGGATATAACATTTTTTCATCCGCTCTCTTTACGGCACTCTCAGACGGAAAAACCTCAGCGGTCATATCCTTTACAAGAACCTTTGTTTTTATCCTGCTGTCACTCCTCACACTGCCAGCCATTTTGGGGGTGACCGGTGTGTGGCTTGCAATCCCGGTGGCGGAGTTTGTGACACTGTTTTTATCGATTTTTTATCAGCGGCGCAAACGGACGGTTTATCATTACACCTGAGCAGCCGCTTTCTTCCCAAGATATGCCAGCACATCTTTTCTGGTCACGATCCCGATAAACACCTTTTTATCATCCACAACCGGAACAAAGTTCTGGTTCATTACCTTGTCAAACAGATTCTCCATGGATTCATCAATCTTTACCGCCTGATTATCCCTTCTACGCTCAATCGATGTGATCGGCATGTCCTCAAGCAGTTTCAGATCCGGGAAATTGCGGTCCTTTAAAAACCAGAGCAGATCTCCCTCTGTGATCGTACCAATATATTTTCCTTCCACACCAAGCAGCGGAATGGCTGTGTAACCGTGATATTCCATTTTCTCAAGCACCTGACGCATGGTGTCCGTCTCTTCCACATGTGCTACGTTCTCCTTCGGTGTCAGAAAAAATAAAATGTTCATATGTGTTGCCCCCATTTGTTTATTGATTTGTGTGTTTTGATTATACTACCATTTCGGGGGTTGGACAACAAGGGAGTTATAACCTTACTATTTTCATTCCTCATCCACTAAAATCATTTCAAATATTTCATCACTTACCCTAAGTTCATGCATACTCTGGTTCTTCGCCAGATATGGTAACACCATTAATTTTTGTTGCACTTTTCCTTTATTATCAATTTCAAAATCATACTCAGAAAGTTTTGATTCCAGGCAAGCCGCATAAAATTGTTGTGCAGACAATCTTGTTTTCACACCAGTCATATGTAAAAAGTTCATATCCCGAAATCCTACATTTACTGTCTTTATATCTTTCCTTTCCCGATATATGATTAGAAACTGTTTATCATTCAGTTTTTCTTCGTATTGCTTTACAGCTTCTATCATAATCTTTAAAGCTGCTTTCTTGTCATACTTTGCCATCCATACCCCATTAACTTGAAAAAGGCTGCCCTTTCGGACAACCTTTTCTCTTTTCTTTTAATGCTGATTTTCTGTTGTCTGCCAACCGTCCGCCTCTCCATGTGCGGCTTAACTGTGGAGTTTTTCTGTTGCTCCCCAACCTGCCAGCCTACGAACTGGCTAAAATGTCAGATTTTTAAGGTGTCAGCGCACCCAGACAGATTTATCTGTCTGGGTACTATTATTATATGAACACCGTCTTTTTATGTCAAACAAAGCAAATTCTTTTCTGAAAATTTTGTGCATAATTACAACATCTGCACTAGCTACCCCTAATACAAATAAAACCCCCGTATACTACCGTTTCCAGCAATATACGGGGACATTTCTCAATCGTTATTTAACTGTAATCGGGACTTATCTGCTAATTGATTAGCAAACACCCTGAGCTAACATGGCAGTTTCTAAGGTGTCCGCAGATTTACCGGGGTTTTGAGGTCGTTTGTATATCACGTGTATAGAGTGATTGTCGGACAATTTCAACGAACAAAAATCTATATTCACAACATTAATTCTTATGACCAGAACAGCTAATATAAGGGATTTTCATTTCATCTATCCCCCAATATTGCCTACCGATTATCTCCCTCTCTATTCTTTCAATTAGACAATCTTGAAAATCACCTTGCATTATTTTTTGCTTCCAAATATCATAATAGAAATATTGTAAAATCAATTTCACAAACGCTGACGGAAATAGCACATTGTCCGTAGGCACTCTTATATCTTCTTCATATCCAAAATGAACATGCGCCGAACTATGCACAAGTGGTTTATATATTTTAGTATTGTAGTCATACCTTATTGGAGTTACGAACTTTATTTCTTGCTCAGTTAAATATTGTTGATAATCTTCAATAAATTCACCTCCACATTCATCTATATCACTTTCTAAAAACTCATGTAAAAAATCGTCATATGAAATATTATTTATCGTGGGATAAAATGCCATCCTCAAAACATAATCTTTTTCACATTTATCAAATGAAAACTGAAAATAAGAGCCATCATTCAGCAAGAAATCATAATCATCCATTTCTAAACCAACTATGAAAGTCTTTGCATAATTCTCCTTCTGTGCGGTAGTTCGAAATACATTACTGTATTTTTTATATGTACACAGTTGAACATTTGTTACATTTACTTTCTTAAGTATACCACTCTCTCCTAATATTTTTTTACACCTTTTTATATTTATCAAAAAAGCTGCTTCATTCATCTATCTTTTCATCTTCTTTCTTTTTCTGAGTGTACATTTGTAATATTCTATCTACAGATATCCCTTTTTTCCTACTCATCTCAAGTAATTCCTCATAAAAAGCCTGCTCATTATCATAGTTTTCCGATCTTTCATTCCAATCTTTATCCAATAAATGTGTTGGTTTATTTAGAAAATCAAATTTAAACTCATGCTCTTTCAATTGATTCATTTCATATAACATTTGTTTCAAACACTCCTCCCCCGTTCCAGATATCCTTAACCATATTTTAGCTCTAGTAAATGCTGTAAACACTTTATTTCTCATTATTCTGGAATCTTTTTTATCTTCAAATACATCACATCCTATCACAAACACCATAGCAGCTTCATTTCCTTTAGCTTTAAAAATACTTGAAAGAGTCACATTACCTTCTCTATAAAATCCCTTAACATAATCCCTATCCATGACATTATATGTTGCGATTGATTTAGCTTCTAATCGTTGCTCTAATCCGTTAAAATAGTTAAACGAATTAGTCTCATCCAAACAAATTACCGCAATATCCTCAGGTAATAATTTATCAACCGTAATTGCTTTTTCAATTTCTTTTGCTATCCAGTCTAGTTCTTGTGAGAAATCCGGAGCTTGAAATATTCTAATGCAATCTTCAATTCTACTTTCATCAACAACTAATGGTGAAGCTTTTTCATTTCTTTCAATTATTACTCTTTCTTCTTTACTACAATCCCCTTCCACAACAGTAAAGCCTAAATCTTCCCAATGTTTATTATTTTCAAGTGCTTGAATTAATTTATCATTATAAATTCCAAAACCCAACGCAACCGCAACTAATAGTATTTTCTTTACATTTCTATAGCTTTTATGCAAAACAATATCATTTTTCATGCAAGGATATTTCTTTTGTTCCTCAATCAAATCAATTCCTTTAGGATCATATTTGTTTGCAAACGTCTCTTTTGGATTTTGTAATATTACATCAAAGATATTCTGAACTTCATCATAGCACCAAATTATATGATCATCTTTGACAATAGATCTGCATAATTGATAAAAAGAAATATCAAAATCTTGTGCCTCATCTATTAAGACATAATCATACATTTTGTTCGCATCATATTGCGTTGCATCAACAAATTTTTCACATATGTATTTAAAAGCATTTCCATGTTTTTTTGCTTCGCCAAAAGTTATTGGTGAAATTCCATTATTCTTACATGCATTATAATATACTCCTGGAACTTGCCTTCCTCCCCATGCATGCATCACTTTAACTTTATTCTCAAAATCTGGAATTTGTCCATCTGTCATCTTCATATAAAATCTTGTAATTAATTGAATAATATAATCATATAAGCTTTTGGTATAGAATGTATATAAAACAACTGCTTCTGGATATATCATATGCAAATTAGCTGCTTTCAAGCAAAGAATAATTGTTTTTCCCGATCCAGCCAACCCCCTTATTCGCTGTGGACCATTTAACAAAGTTAACGCAGACAATCTTTGCTCATCATCAAATCGTGCAATTTGCGTTTCTATCTCTTTGAGTAATTGTGCCTTTGTGTTCTTATCCTCCTTACCCAAAATTCGTTCTTTAGGTTTTATCATCGCAGTTGCTTGTTCTAAGCTTGCAATAGCTTCTTCAACAACTTCCTCTGTGCACAATTCATCTATCTTATCAATATACTCTAAAATACTTGATACTGAGCAAAAGATATTTTCATCTTCTAAATCTATTGATAAGTTTGGACAATACCCTAATGTAGTAACACTAATCTTTAAACTGCGTGCGTTTTGCTTTAAATTTCTATTTTTCATTAACGATGTATAGATATAATTATCAATTATTTCTATTTTTTCTTTGAAGATATCCATTTCTGCTTCACGCAATACCTGCATAGCGTCAACCACAATAACAATTATACCCATAATTTCTGAAGCAATAAGTATATCTGGAACAATAACCTTTTTATCTAACTCCTTAATTGAAGGAAATTTATATAATATTTTTCCCTCAATATCTTTATATTTTTCACTTACTTTTTCAATCAAATCAACTGTTTCAGTTTCACTAATATACTCATCTGAAAAATATTGTACTCTCACATTTAACCTCCAATATCCATTTCAATAATTCAACTAAAATATCTGCGTAATATCCTGATACCGATTCACCACCCGGTAAATCTCCACATATTCTTCCCCAATCTTATATAGCACGACATAATTCCCGCAAATCACATATTTATAATCCGTTCGGAAGCTGACCCTTTTAGCAAGATCAGCTCCCATGTACGGAAATTGCTGTATATTTTCAATTCGAGCATATATCTCCTGAATGGTCTTTACCGCCATTTCTTCATTATCTTCAGCAATATACTCTCTAATATTCTTCAAGTCCTCTGCCACAATAGGGTTAATCCGCAATTTCATCATATGCTATACCCCGACAGATTTCTTTAGTTCATCCAAACTCATCCAGGCACTTTCATCCCTAACAGCTTCTTCTGCTTCCTGCAGTTTCATGAGTAGCTTCTTTTCGGCTTTTTCACGCTCGTAGTCCTCAATATCCATAACCACAAACTTACCTCTACCGTTTTTGGTCAAAAACACGGGTTCTCCAATCTGGCAATTTTTCAACACTTCATTATAATTTCTTAAATCTGATACCGGTAATATATTTGGCATAAAATCAACTTCCTTTCCTACTACAATATAGCTTCTTTACTTATATATTATACGCAGGAAAGCTGTAAAATTCAACGTGAAATTTTACAGCCTTCTTATATTCTTTCTCTGGCAAAGTCCGTAAACCATTATTATCAGCCATATAAAAAACAGATATTACAAACACTCTGCAATACCTGCTCATTTCAGTTTGTTATTAAATTTATAGTCGACTCCCCAAACCGTCTGTATGTAAATTGGCTTGCTGGGATTATCCTCTATCTTTTCCCGTATGTTACGGATATGGCTCATGACAATGTTGTAATCACCGAAATATGGCTCTTTCCAAACGCTATTATATATCTGCTCTTTGCTGAATACTATTCAAGCATTTTGAGCCAACAACAATAACATTTCACATCCTGTACAAGTCAATTATTTTATGCAAATTGTTTTGTCTTATAAGATACCAATCCTTTTACCAAACACCCTATGGCAAAACAAACATTTATTCCCAGTACAATATACCAAATCTCATATATGTCATTTACAATTCCCGTCATGACAAGAAAAATCGGCATAGAATCTACTATAAGCCAAATGATTCCCCCGAAAAACATCCTTATCAATACAGGAAGTCCCCAACATACAGCCACAATAATTACTGCGCCAAAAGAGCTATCCTGATATGCAGAAACGCATAGTGTAATGGTGCATAACGATAAAAGCGCCTGAAAAGCTAATCCTAATAAAATGCCAAGATATTTCAAAAATAATACAGGTTGAAGCATATGTTGAGAAAGCACCATCCAGGATATATTTTCAAATCCCTTCAAACCATATATCATCCAGCATAAGACAAAATTGACTAACACAAACCACATGAAAATGAAAATAGTGAATGTAAAAGAAGCTAAAATTTTAGCAGGAACATCTTTTCTTCTTCCTTCTTCCGTGCTAAAAATTAATGGCAGCATTTTCGTCTGGCTTTCCTCTGCGAAAATGGTAGACACCCCGCAAATAATCAATATGCTTCCTAAAATCAATCCAAACTGAAGCATTTCAACGAATACCTTCCATCCCGTTGTATATGCCAAATAAGGTGTTTTCCCAATTTCATCATAAGCTTTTCCCAATTCTGTTTCCCCCAGAAAATACCTTTCCGTTGGAAGTACACCATTTTCCCATGCACCATTGGTAAAATATCTTGTAACAAAATCATTTAAAAAGTTTCCATCTCTCCACCCTGGCATATTTTCCTCAAGTTTTGCAGGCAAACCATATTTTTCAATTATTTGATTCACTTTTTCATCCGTCAAATCACCTTCAAATTCTTCCGTAATCTTCCGATTCATCTGCACTGCTTCATAACCGGAATAAAACTTCCCATCTACTGTCGATATTTCTCCACCGACCTCTGCAAACCAAAAATATAGAAACAGCAATCCTGTCGTAGCCAACATTCCTACTTTAAATATTTTATTTTGAAAAAGTTTAAAAAGCTCCATCTTATAAAGTCGCATTTTTTTCTCCCCCTGTTATTTGTGTATGATAAAGATATGCATCTTCCAGTGTACTTTCCACATTTTCTGCACCTGCTACTGGCTGTCTTTCTGAAACAATTCTTAGTTCAACATTTTCTCCACTACTTCTCATATTGCTTACAATGAAGCTACTGGTTATCTGCCCTGCTTCTTTTTCAGAAACAATACACTTCCAAACACATCCTTCCACTTTGTCAGTAATCTCTTTCTCCGTTCCTTCTTGAATCAGTTCTCCATTCTTCATAATCAAAATACGGTCTGCAATATAATCTATATCAGATACAATATGTGTAGACAGTAAAACCATCCTATTTTTTCCAAGTGAACTAATCACATTGCGAAAGCGTACTCTCTCCTTTGGATCAAGCCCTGCTGTAGGTTCATCTAAAATCAAAATTTCAGGTTTGTGCATAATTGCTGCTGCAATACCAAGTCTTTGTTTCATCCCCAAAGAATATTTTTCAAAAATTTTTTTATCATTTTTATCCAAGTTGACCACACTTAAAGCCTGATCAACACTTTCTATACTATTAAGTCCTCTCAATCTTGCTATAATTTCTAAATTTTCTCTTCCTGTTAAGTTATCATAAAAACCAGGAGTTTCAATCAGTGCACCTATACGGCTATACGCTTTTGAAGCATCTTCTAAATGAATATCATTAAAAATTTTAATAAATCCTGATGTGGGTTTTACCAAATTCAACAACATTTTCATAGTTGTCGTCTTCCCAGCTCCATTTCTCCCTAAAAGCGCATATATTTTTCCTTTTGGCACATGAAGACATAGCTGTGCTACGCAGACTTGCTCTCCATAACATTTTGTCAAATCATTTGTTTCAATTACAAGATCATTCATTATAACCTCACATTCTCAGCACACTAATTGCTGTCTATTTTTTAAACAATTCTTTATATGTCATGCATTCATTTAAAAGTTTTTCATGTGTGCCCTCAGCAACATTTTCCCGTCACAATGGTGCTAGAATATAAATAGTACAAGCCAAAATGAGAAATTCCAAATACACATAAGCATGGTACAATAGAAACATGCTGAAGGAGGATCTCATATGGCAAAGCAACATGACAAACAATTTAAACTTGATGCAATCCAGTACTATCAAGATCATAAAGATCTCGGAGTACGTGGATGTGCAGAAAATCTTGGCATTGGCTACAGTACATTAACAAAGTGGCTGAAAGACTTCCGAGAATCAGGTGATATTCCTGTTCGTGGTTCTGGTAATTATGCATCTGATGAGCAGAAGGAAATTGCCCGTCTCAGACGTGAATTACGTGATGCCCAAGATGCACTTGATGTGTTAAAAAAAGCAATCAACATTCTGGGAAAATGACGGAAGCCATTTATCTCGAAGTGACTGAGAAGACAGAAGCTGCCAAAAAGGCTGGACGCCGGGTTTCCGTCTCCGGAATGTTGAAATTTTTAGGTGTCTCTCGCTCAGGATATCTTGCATGGCTCCACCACGTACCTTCTGATACAGAAAAACGTCGTGAAGTTGTAAAAGCAAAAATACAGGATATTTATGATGATTCCAAGCAGAACTACGGCGCTCCGAAAATCACTGTAGAACTGCGAAAAACCGGTGAAGTCATTTCGGAAAGAACCGTTGGTACATATATGCGCCAAATGGGAATCCGTGCTCAGTGGAGCAAACCATGGACCATCACCACAAAAGATTCTGATTTCAGCACAGAATTACAAAATATCCTTGATGAACAGTTTAATCCTGACCGCCCGAATGCTGTCTGGTGTTCGGATATCACCTACATCTGGACAATAGACGGATTTGTCTATCTGACCAGTATTATGGATTTATTTTCCAGAAAAATCATAGCCTGGACACTTTCAGAAACACTGGAAGTATCCTGCGTGATTGATACTATAAACAAAGCCAAAGCTCGCCGAAATATTGATCAACCATTAATTATCCATTCGGATCGTGGTAGCCAATATGTTGCAAAGGAATATAAAAAAGCAACTGAAAATATGCAGCGTAGCTACTCGAAGAAAGCTTTTCCGTGGGATAATGCATGCATTGAATCCTTTCATTCTGTTATCAAACGTGAATGGCTCAATCGCTTTAAAATCCGTGATTATAAGCAAGCATACCAGTTGATTTTTGAATATCTGGAAGCTTTCTACAATACGAAACGAATTCATAGCCATTGCAACTATATGTCGCCAAACGAATTCGAACAAGTGTATGAAAGAACGAACACTGAGGCTGAGCTTCTGGCAGGTTAAAATGGGAAGAAATTTCTCATTTTAACTTGTACTAAATCTTGACATAGGACCAGGAACAATGGTGAAAGGACCTACTTATCAATGCTACGACAGTGACGAGGATGGAGAGATTGGGGTGGAAGATCTTTATTTAAAGGACGGCGTAGAGCAGGATAGGACTGCGTGGGAGAAGGAAACGGAGATATACAGAGCAATAAAAAATGAGCGGGGCTTATAGTCGGGTTGTTTCGATGGGGAAAAATCAATGAAGTATATTCAGAACAGAACAAACTGGTGCTGGGTGGTGGCCTGTAAAGTTGTCGGAGAGCAGTATAAGAAAAATT